>Ga0172382_10001172_pt1 | contig 47627 bp, 47 predicted proteins | sample Leawel138RmetaG_FD_122245 | JGI IMG/M metagenome (GOLD analysis project Ga0172382, IMG submission 122245) | Leachate microbial communities from a municipal landfill in Southern Ontario, Canada - Leachate well 138R metaG | ecosystem: Engineered > Solid waste > Landfill > Unclassified | place... | reverse complement strand
TAGGCGAGGGAGCGTTGCTCCAGACTGAAGGGTAGCTGATCCTTTTCGCCTTCGATGAAATACTGCCTGATCTCGGCCCGGAAAGTTTCGAGCAAAAAGCGTATATGGCCGATGATCGGATAATTCCGCCAAATCGCATGCTGTCGCTGGGTGAGGTCATGCACCCCCAGAAGGGCCAGCGGTAACAACAAGACAAGTGGCCACGCCATGTGTGCATCGACCGCATAGCCAAGGGTCGCAGTGATCAGCGATAGCAGAATGACCAGAACCAGGACGAAATAGCGCGACATTACCCAAATTTCCCCCGTCAATCCGACTGCCAGATATCAGACTTTATTCGGCGCGCGCGCAACCGGGCTGGAAGCAGGATAGATGACTTTCCGCTGCGCGGTCTTCTGCGCGCCCGGTGTTGGCGTCGCGTGCTCGGTATGGCCCGGCCCCATCAAATGATCGACGGCATGGTCATGCAGCAGAAGATGATCGGCTATTATGCGGCGATGGCATCGCCACCAGACCGCTTCTGAGCACATCAGTACGAGACGCTGCCTCTGGCCAAGGCATTCCAGTTCGCCGAGTGCCGCGGCGAATTCATCACTCAGGGCATAGTCGGCATAATTGTGAAAGCTCTGCACCCGCCACAATGCATTGATGCTATTGTCGATGCCCGGCTGCCTTGGCCGCCGCCCACCAAAAGCGGGCCAATGACGATAGCCGATTTGCATCTGTGCAAGAGCTTGCGGCAATCGATCGATATTGAAGGACGGGTTTGTCCGTGAACGCGGAAATCGCCTGACATCGATAACCATGCCGATCTGGGCTGCGCGCAGCATTTCAAGGAATTCATCGAGGCTTCGGCTGGAATGGCCGACCGTGACAAATTGGGCTGTCATCAGTCGAGCTTCGTCAGCGCGGTTTCCTTGTGTGCAGCGATGTGGTCCGTTTCATCGCTTTTGATTTCATATTGCGGGTCGTCTCTGGAAGCCCGGTGCCGGTGGCCCTTATAATCGAAATCCGCAAGATGAACCCGGACGATCCTGCCAGTCACATGACCGGCTTCGGAGTTCCAGCGCACATGATCGCCGATTGCATATTTTGCCAAGATCCCTGTCCCGCTTGAATGACGGACACGTCAGCCGCGCCAGTAATCATTGGCGGCGGCGACCGTCTGGAAATGGATGGCGATCACTTGGGAGGAAGCGATCAATTGCGCCGAATCCTGTTCATAAGCGGTGCGGAGCTTGTCGCGCACATCTGCCGATGGCTGGGTCAGCTTCACGCCGACGCGCGCAAGTTTCGTGGCGAGTTCAAATCCCTCCTGCGGCGTTGCCGTCTTGAGGGATGGAAGCCAGGTTTCCGCCATCTCGCAGTCCTTTTCTTATGGTTTCGGTACATTGCAGTCTATCAACCGGGGGATGCCTTTCAACCCGTTCCCGGAAACTGGATCAGTAGCGTCACGCTGATATTGCGAGGCGGCGCGATTCCTCCAGTGCCACATTATCACGGCCGATGGTGGCCACTGCCAGAAGCTGGCCCCCTTTGAGATAACGGACCGCGCAATCCCGCGCGGCGATGTCGCCGTCGATCTCGACCGCATCCCAACCTTCGGCGTGGCCGACATAGCGGATCGTCACATCGTAATGCGCGCTCCAGAAAAAGGGCGTGTCCGCGAAGGGGAGGTGCCCTCCCAGCATGTTCTCGGCTGCCACCTGTCCCTGGCGCTCGGCAACCACCCAGTGCTCCACGCGCATCGTCTGGCCACTCGCATCATCGGTCCAGCGCGCGACATCGCCAGCGGCAAAAATGCCGGGCGTTGCGGTTTCGAGCTGCGCATTGATGAGGACGCCACGGTCGACGGCAAGGCCGGCGGCTTCGGCCAGCGCGGTGCGTGGCCGAACCCCGACGCCGATGACGACCAGATCGGCCGGAATCTGTGCGCTGTCCGTCAGTGTAACGGCGTCCGCACCGATCGATGCAATCGAGGGGCCCATATGGAAGTGAACACCATGGCTTTCATGCAGTGTCCGGATGAAATCGCCGAGCTCCGGCCCGAGGATCTTCTCCAGGGGCCGCGCATCGAGCGAGACCACATGCACGTCGAGGCCTCGTTGACGCAGCGCAGCGGCAGTTTCGAGGCCGATGAAGCCTGATCCCAGCACCACGGCGGACTTCGCGGCGCTGGCGCGTTCGACAATGGCGCGGCTGTCGGCAAAGGAGCGCAGGGTAAAGACGTGCGCTTGATCGGCGCCCGGTATCGGCAGGCGTACCGGTTCGGCGCCCGTTGCGATCAGCAGACGGTCGAAGGGGAAAGTCTGGCCGTCCGCGACCGCCACCTTGCGGTCCGCGACGTCGATCCCCGTCACCCGTGTGCCGAGCTGGAGGTCGATCCCGTTGTCGGCATAAAAGCCTTCCGGTTTCAGCGGCATCCAGTCATCGGGGGCACTGCCTGCCAGAAAATCCTTCGAGAGATTGGGCCGGTCGACGGGCGCATCGGCGTCTTCGCTCAACATCATGAGGTTGCCGTCGTAGCCGCGCCGCCGCAGCATTTCGGCGCAGGCGAAACCCGCCGCCCCCCCGCCCACGATCACGATGTTTTTTGGATGGCCGTCCGCTACGACCTGATTTTGAGAGTTTGTGGCAACCTGCTCACGCACGATGATCGTGTCACCGGCGCGCTCGACTTTCCAGCAGGAGATGGGATCGAAGGCGGGCGCGCCGAGCGCCTCGCCGGTGCGTAATGAGAAGCAGGCATGGTGTAAGGGGCATCTAACGGCGCCCTCCACAAGCAAACCCTCCTCCAGCGGTCCGCTGTAATGCGTGCATGTGGCACCGACCGCCAATATTTCCTCACCAACACGGGCGAGCAGGACTGATGCTTTACCAACATGACCGCGCAGCATCTGTCGATCGCCGAAGTCGGCAAGCGTGACACCCGCGGTCAGGTCCGGGCCGTTGTCGGAAGATGTCGGTGCTGCCATTTCGTCTCTCCTCGGTCTGACTGGCCCGAACGGTGATGCTCAGCGTGTTCCAGCTATTGATGATCGACGGCGATCATGCGCGCTGGTCTAAAGTTCGCCCGCCACGCCACGCCACGCCACGATATCTGCGTCAGCGCCTGCGCTCTCCAAGGCCACCCGCAATTGGTTTTCGCCAGCTTCCAACGCCTGGTGGGCATGCATGTCCTGCCGAGGTTTCCCGCTTATCAAGCGGGTGTGAGACCGTGCTTCGGCCTTATCATGCAAAAACTTATGGCAGTTACGGACTATCTCGCCGTGTCGCTCCGCCTTCGTTTTCCCAGCTTTCCGGGCAACCACATGTGTATTCGGAGCGTAATGGCTGCCCGCATCGCGAGCACGTCTGGCCGCTCGAGGGGATTTCTGGTGATGGTTTCGCCTCGGGGTTGGGTTTCATGTTCGGCTTATGACGGAGCATGGCCTTCTCTCCAGACTGATGGGGCGCCGCTCAACCAACGGTTAGCGGCGTGGACAGGTGTTGATGCCGAGTAACGCGTATCCTGGGCATCTGCCTGCAAGGCCGGTCAGCAATGGTATCACGCCTATCCAGCCCCACGCGGTTTTGGGACCGATAAACACCAGTGCAATCAGGATAACGCCGACGGCGATCCGCGCGAACCGGTCAATGGAGCCTTCATTCCGGGGCATGCTGCTTCGCTCCTGTCCTTGGAGACCCTTCAGGGCAACGACCCCGCTCAAACGAATCCGCTTCCAGGTTAAATAGGCATTTCGAATATTGGTTTAAAGGCCGAGCTTCCCCGCAATCTCAATCGAAAGGATTGCGCCATGCCGTCTGAAGGTGACGCCGGCGGCGGCGAGTACCCAAGCATGGCGGTAGGATGCGGCGAAATCAGGTCCGAGATAACCGCCGTGTCCCCAAATCGAGTCGTTGTCATCAGCCCGTACTCGAGGGAGACTTGTTGGCCAGTGCGAATATCGGCGTCGCTGAAAACGGACTGCCCCATTTGTTTGAGGACGGGCGGCGCATTGGTGTAGGTCTTGATCATCAGCAGGCCGATCACGCCGACGCCCAGCGTCATGGCGATCATCACTGCCTGGGGCTACCAGGGAGGCAGATGTCCGACCGGCTTGATTTCCACCCCTGTCGCCATCACTTCGCCCACAATCTCAATGATTGAACAGGATGGTCAGCAGCAACGACGCGTCCTCGATGGCCTTTACGTGGTGACGCGCGCCACCTTCCAGATAAACCCAGTCGCCGGCGGCGAGCTCTATCCCGGCGTCCGGAAGGTCAAGCGCCACGCGGCCTTCCAGGCAATGTAGCGTGATGTCGCCCGCGACCTCGTGTGCCGGTATCTCTCGACCGGCAGGGATGACCAGGCGAATCGCTTCGAAGCCCGTCCTCTTGACGATCGCGGTAGTTTGCCGGTTTGGCAAATCCGTGCCGAGTGGTCGGAGGTCGACGATTTCGCCTGATTGTGCATGATGTTGCGCCACCAAAATATCCTCTCGATGATTTCGGAAAGTCTTCTGTGGATGGTTCCCGCGTTGCAACCATTAAGTGACAATCTGGCGTCTGGTCGAGTGCAGTTGTCTGCGGCATGAGCCAGCGCCTTGTGAATCCTTAGTGCACTCTGCAGCGCTGCTGAGCGGCCAATATTGTCGGCTGCGTCGTGCAGGCCACAACCCGCCAGCGAGCGCAGGAAGGCTTCCAGAAGGGGTACATGAGAAAAATCTGAGGAACGGGCCAAGACATGGTTTCAAGCCAGGGAAATAAAGGGCCATCATTCCCTGTAACTGCGCGAGCGGCCAACATCTGGCGACTATCAACATTTTCGGGGCATAGGTCTGTCAGCCATCACGTCCCTCACTCGCACGAGATTCCTGTCCGCTGAAAGTAGTTTCATGAGGTCCGGTAAACGGAAAAATCCCGATTGCCGCATCGTTCGCCCCTGTCGCCTCAGGCAGGCAATCATTCCATAGCCATTTTGGCGAGCGGTAAATGGAGGCGCTCGGATGCAATATGTTAGTCGTCAGGGCCTTGTCAGCGAAGGCTGGTGAGTTTGCAGCTTTCCATGAGGGGCATATGAGCCGATTGAGATCCCATCCCGAGCGCCATGCGGTATCCCGGATTGGCTGGCTGCGCGCGGCGGTGCTGGGCGCCAATGACGGGATCGTCTCGACCGCGAGCCTGATCGTCGGCGTCGCTGCATCCGGGGCCGACAAGACCAGCATCTATGTCGCTGGCGCCGCGGCGCTGGTGGCAGGGGCCATGTCGATGGCCGCTGGCGAATATGTTTCGGTCAGCTCTCAGGCCGACACGGAAAAAGCCGATATCGCACGCGAGGCTGGTGAACTTGCCGGTCAGCCCGACTTCGAGCGCCAGGAACTGGCCGACATCTATATGGCGCGTGGACTGGACCAACATCTGGCTGGGCAAGTCGCGGATCAGCTCATGGCTCGCGACGCGCTGGGTGCGCACGCGCGCGATGAGCTGGGCATTTCCGAGGTGGTGAGCGCCCGTCCACTCCAGGCCGCTCTGACCTCGGCATTGACCTTCAGCGCCGGCGCGCTCATGCCGCTACTTCTCGTCTCGATCGCGCCGACAGCCAACCTTGTGCCGATCGAGGTCGTTGCAACCCTGCTGTTTCTGGCCATTCTTGGCGCGCTTGGAGCGTGGGCCGGTGGCGCACCGCCCGCGCGGTCGATGCTGCGGGTCACCTTCTGGGGCGCACTGGCGCTGGCGGCGACCGCGGGGATCGGGCGGCTGTTCGGAACGGTGGTTTAGGGATCGCATCGGATTTCGTCAGGTTTCGGTCAGCCTATGTTCCTAGCCCTTCGCCTGGAAAGGCGAACATCATGGCACATTCCGATCGCGCAGAGACATTCAAGGTTTGGGACGCGCCGCTGCGATTGTTCCATTGGCTGCTGGTTGCGGCGATCACCATCGCCTTCCTGTCGTCCGAAGGCGATAGCCCGATCGCCGCCTGGCACATGGTCGCGGGATGGAGCGCCGCCGTGCTGATCGCTTTTCGCCTGGTCTGGGGATTGATCGGCGGCGAGCATGCCCGCTTCGCGGACTTCGTCAGACCCTCGGCGATCGCCTCGCACGTCCGCGAACTGCTGGTGGGTCGACCCGAGCGCGCCATCGGGCATAATCCATTGGGTGGGATCGCGGTGATCGCTCTCCTCGGGCTTACCGGGGTCGTCCTGTGGAGCGGGATCACCGTCGCGGCAGGACGCATGGACGAGGATCTCCACGAGGTCCTTGCCTATGGCCTGCTCGTCCTCGTCGGCATCCATGTCGGCGCGGTGCTGCTCATGTCGCTGCTTACCCGCGAAAACCTGGTTCGCGCCATGATCGGTGGTCGCAAGAAACGCGACCTCCATCCCGGCGCACGGGATGCGCGAGCACCGGGCGTCTTCGCAATGCTGCTCGGCCTCGTGGCGATCGTCCTGACAAGCCTTACGATCCTTCGGGCAGAGCCGACCGCATTCTCGCCCCAGCACCGCGAGGCGCATCACAGCACCCACGACGAACGGGATAACGGCTTATGGTAATGTCTTGATAGAAGACATCATGCCGCATCTTGATCGTCCGCCCGCGAAAGCTCTTAAAAGATATGCGCCTCCTCATCGTCGAAGATAATGACCGGATGGCGGCGCTGCTCGCTGATGGCCTCCAGCGACGGGGCTTCGTGTGTGATGTGGCTTTGAACCTTGTACAAGCCGACGAAGCCATGGCCAGCGCGCAATATGATGCGATCGTGCTGGATCTGGGTCTGCCCGATGGTGATGGGATCGACTGGCTCGCCGGTCGCCGAAAATATAAGCAGATGCCGCCGGCCATCATCCAGACGGCGCGCGGTGCACTGGAGGATCGCATCACCGGGCTTGACGCGGGCGCGGACGATTATGTCATCAAACCGGTGGAGGTCGACGAACTTGCCGCGCGCGTCCGCGCCCTGCTGCGCCGCCCCGGCGTGAGGACGCAGCCGGTCATCGAGGTAGGAACGCTTCGTTTCGACACGGCAAGCCGCTCGGCATGCGTCGCGGATCGCAAGGTCGACCTCTCCCGTCGTGAGGCGGATTTGCTGGAGTTGTTGATGCGCCGAGCGGGAACAGTGGTCCACCGCGATGCCATTGAAAACGCCCTTTACAGCTTCAACGACCCGGTAACGCCTAATGCGGTGGAAGCCGCGATTTCGAGGCTGCGTCGCAAGCTGGATGAGGCGGCGATGCCGGGCATGCTCCATACCGTCCGGGGCGTCGGCTATATGCTGAAGGACATTCAGACATGACGCAGCGCCGATCGGTTTCTCGGCGTTTGCGACGCGGACTAGGCGTCATCGGCCTGATCGGCACCGTCCTGCTGCTGGCTGCGGTCGCCTTTTTCTACAGCTTCACCTTCACCCATCTCGATCCGCAAGTCGCGATGCTCCACGCTGTTAAGGAGATGATGGAGCATGTTGCGCTGCCGCTGGTCGTGCTGCTGGTTCCCGTCACGGTCATGGTGCTGCGCGTGATCCGTCAGGCTTTCGTGCCGCTGGAAGAGGCCGCCTCCGAGATCGAGGCAACGCGCGGGCATGAGCGGGGGTTTCGCATCGACGCTTCGCATATGCCCGCCGAAGCTTTGCCTTTCACCGATGCGGTCAATGACTTGCTCACCAGGCTCGATGAGGCTGCGGCGCGGCAAGAGGCGTTCGCCGCCGATGTCGCTCACGAGCTGCGCACGCCGCTGGCGCTCTTGTCGCTCGAACTCGACCGGCTCGATCATAACGACGCCCCGCGGCTCAAAAAGGATGTCGCCGCGATGCGACGACTGATCGATCAGCTTATGCTGCTGGCGCAAATCGATGCCGATGCGGCTGCACAGATCGCGCCGGAGCCCATATCACTTGTCAATGTGGCAAGCGATGTAGTCGGCTCCATCGCACCGGGGATCATCGCCGAAGGTAAGATGATCTCGCTCGATATCGATGAGGGCACACCAATCGTGAACGCCCGGCGTGAAGCGGTCGCGGCGGCGCTGCGTAACCTGATCGAAAATGCGAAGCGCGTCACTCCTGTCGGGGGCACAATCCAGGTTCGGGTCGGCCCAGGCGCAACTTTGGCGGTGCGCGATGAAGGGCCGGGCCTGACGCCGGACCGGCTACGCGACCTTGTGCAACGCCACCGCCGCGCCGACCATGCCAGCAAGACCGGCGCGGGCCTTGGCCTTGCCATCGTCGAGCGGATCATGACTGCCCATGGCGGTATGCTCTCGACAGACGTGGCCACCCGCGAACTCGTTCTGCGCTTCCCCGAACCCTGACCTTCCGGTCGGCATCTCGTCAGGCTTTGGTCAGGGATGATCCCTAGCCGGACATCATGTCCAGACGAACTATCCTGCTTTTCTCGGGCGTCTCCACGCTCGTCTTGCTCCTCACCGGCTTGTGGTGGTTTTCCGCGCAGCCGAGCGGATCAGGCATCCCGGCGACTGAGACCTCGGTCAGACCTGAACGCGGGATTCTCGCCGTGGATGCCCGCCGTGCAAGGCAAATGGGCATTCGCACCGCAGCGGCGGCAGCGGCTGAGGATGCGCCGCTCGCTACTATTCCCGCGATGATCCAGCCTCCCGCCAATGCCCGCGTGGCGGTGGCGGCGACGTTTCCCGGCACGGTATTGCGGACACTGGTGGTCGAAGGTGACAGCGTGCGGCGCGGGCAACCGCTAGCTGTCATCGCGAGCCGTGACGTGCTGGCGATCGGTGCCGATCTCAGCCGCGCACATGCGCGCCGCGGCGTGGCGCAGGCCAATGCGGCGCGATTATCACAACTCAGCCGGGAAGGCATTATCGCCGGCGCGCGTGCGGATGAAGCGAACGCGATCGCCGCCGAAGCGCGTGCCGATGTCTCCGAGAAATCCCGCATTCTCACCATGGTGAACGGCCACGGCGGTAGCGGTTCCTACACGCTCACCGCTCCCATCGCCGGCCGGATCACCCGCGTCGCCATCCAGACCGGCAATCCAGTCGACGGCACCACCGCGCCTTTTGTGATCGATGCGGCTGATCGCTATGAAGTGGTGGGACAATTGCCTGAGCGGCTGATCGGCCAGGTCCGTCCCGGCATGAACGTGCGGCTGCTTCCCGATCTTACGGGCCGCGTCGTTGCGGTAGGCTCTACCATCGACCCGGCGACCCGCTCGGCGAGCCTGAAGGCGGAGATCCCCGCCGGTCCAGGCGTCGTTGCGGGCCGCGCCACCAGCATCGTGATCGCCGGCCCGGCGCCGGCCGGTGCGGTGAGCGTGCCCGATGCGGCCGTCACCATGATCGACGGCAAGTCCATAGTATTTGTCGCCGAGCGCGGCGGGTTCGCGGTCCGGCCCGTCACGAGCGGCGGGACCAGCAATGGTCGCACCGTGCTGCTCTCCGGCGTCAGGCCGGGCGAACAGATCGTCGTTTCCGGCACGAGCGCGCTGAAAGCGCTCGCCACCGCGCAATAGGTCCGCCCCATGCTGCATTCGCTTGTCGCTACGGCGCTTTCCTACCGCCTGCTTGTTCTCGTGCTCGCCACAATCACGGCGGGGCTTGGCGTCTGGGCCTTCATAACCTTGCCCGTCGATGCCTATCCGAACATCGCCCAGACGCAGGTCAAGCTGATCCTCAAGGCCCCCGGCATGACGCCGGAGGAGGTCGAAAGCCGCGTCATCACACCGATCGAGACGGAGATGCTCGGCATCCCCCATCAGGCGATCCTGCGCTCGACCGCCAAATATGCCATAGCCGACATCACAATCGACTTCACCGACGGCACGGACATCTATTGGGCGCGGCAGCAGGTCACCGAACGCCTTTCCGGCGTCATGGGCGATCTACCGGCATCGGTGAGCGGCGGCCTCGCCCCGATCTCGACACCGCTCTCCGACGTTTACATGTTCACCATCGAAGGGCCGCTATCGCTCCAGCAGAAGCGCGAACTGCTCGACTGGACGATCCGGCCCGCGTTGCGCACCGTGCCTGGCGTCGCCGATGTCAACGCGCTGGGCGGCTATGTCCGCACGATCGAGGTCAGGCCCGATCCGGTCGCGCTGGCGAGCGCGAAACTCTCCGTGGCCGACCTGCGCACCGCAATCGAAAGCGGCAATCGCAACGATGGCGCGGGCCGCCTCGCGAGCGGCGAAGAAGCCCTGATTGTTCGCGCGGTCGGCGCGATCCGCACCGTCGAGGATCTGCGGTCGCTCGTCATCGCCAGCCGTGACGCGCGCATCGTCCGGCTCGGCGATGTCGCCACGGTCGGTACCGGCAGTCTCACCCGCTATGGCGCGGTCACACGCGGCGGCGAGGCCGAAGCCGTGCAGGGCCTTGTCATCGCACTGCGCGGCGCGGATGCCCGCCAGGTGGTCGATGGCGTACGGGCGCGGCTTGCCGAGATGCAGAGTGGCCTGCCCGAAGGCACGCAAATCCATGTCTTCTATGATCGCTCCGATCTGATCGAGCGCGCGGTCGGCACGGTCGAGAAGGCGCTGCTGGAGGCGACCGTGCTGGTCGTCGTGCTGCTGATCCTGTTTCTCGGTGACTGGCGAGCCGCCGCGACCGTCGCGGTGACCTTGCCGATGGCGGCGCTCATCACCTTCCTGTTCATGCGCGGCATGGGGCTGTCCGCCAATCTGATGAGCCTGGGCGGCCTCGCCATCGCGATCGGGCTGCTGGTCGATGGGGCGGTGGTCGTGGTCGAGAATGTCGTCGAGCGGCTGGGGCACGCGCATGGCGAGGATACGCTCCGGCTGAACAATGTGTTCCGCGCGACCAGTGAGGTGATCGTGCCGGTTTCGGCGGGGATCGTCATCATCGCGCTGGTGTTCCTGCCGCTGCTGTCGTTGCAGGGGCTGGAAGGCAAGCTGTTCGCGCCGGTCGCGCTCACTATCGTCTTTGCGCTGCTCGGCTCCTTGCTGCTCGCACTGACGCTTGTGCCGGTGCTTGCATCTTTTGGCCTCAGCAGCGGCCATCATGGCGATCCGTGGATCATGCGCCAGCTTGGTCCGCGCTATCGCGCGCTGCTGGACGGTGCGTTCGCGCGCAAGCGTCTGATCTATGGCCTGTCCGTCGCCGGGCTGGTGCTGGCGGGTCTGGCTTATGGCGCGGTCGGCAAGACCTTCATGCCGACGATGGATGAGGGTTCGGTGATCGTCCAGCTTACCAAGCTGCCCTCGATCAACCTTAGCCAGTCGGTCGCCGGCGACATGGCCGTGCAGCGCGCGCTCCTCACCGTGCCGGAAGTCGAGGACGTGATCGCCCGCGTTGGTTCCGACGAGATCGGCCTCGACCCCATGGGCCTCAATGAGACCGACAGTTTCGTCCAGTTGAAGCCGCGTTCGCAGTGGCGGGGCGACAAGGATTTCGTGGTCGAGGAAATCCGCAAGGCGCTCGAGGGATTGCCCGGCATCGAGGCCAGCTTCACCCAACCGATCGAAATGCGTGTCTCGGAGATGCTGACCGGCGCGCGCGGCGATCTCGCGGTGAAGATATTTGGTCCAGATTCACAGATGCTCGCCGATCTGGCGGGCCAGGTCCAGCACACGCTGTCCGGCATTGACGGCGCCTCGGAAGTGCTGACGGTCGCCAATGACAGCGTGGATTATCTCCAGCTCGATATCGATCGTGCGGCGGCGGGACGGTTCGGAATGCCGGTCGACCAGATGCAGGATGCGCTGCGTGCGCAGGTCGAGGGCGTCCACGCAGGGATCGTCGCCGATGGGCAGAAGCGCGTCCCCATCGTGATCCGTGGCGATGGCAGCATCCGCAATGACCCGGCCCGCTTCGTCGATCTGCAACTGCGCACACCCGATGGCACGCTGGCGCGGGTCAGCGACATGGCGCGGGTGGAGCGGACGCAGGGTCCGGTGAAGCTCGACCATGAGAACGGCTCGCGCTTCGCTCTGGTGCAAGCGTTCGTCTCGGGACGCGACCTGGTCGGCTATGTTGATGAGGCCAAGGCGGCCGTCACTGCCAGGGTCAGGCTGCCTGCGGGTTACAGCATCGTCTGGGGCGGCCAGTTCGAGAACCAGCAGCGCGCGTCGGCGCGGCTGATGCTGGTGATCCCGATCGCATTGGCGCTGATCTTCCTCGTCCTGCTGGCAACGCTCCGCTCGCTCCGGGCATCGCTCCTGATCCTAGCGAATATCCCGTTCGCGATGGTCGGCGGGCTGCTTTCGCTCTGGCTGTCGGGCGAATATCTCTCCGTTCCCGCATCGGTGGGGTTTATCGCGCTGCTCGGCATCGCCGTGCTCAACGGGCTGGTCCTGGTCTCCTATTTTCGCCAGCTCCGCACCGAGGGACTGAGCATGGCTGAGACGGTACGGCTGGGCGCGCAGAGGCGGCTGCGCCCCGTGCTGATGACCGCCAGCATCACGGCCTTCGGCCTCGTGCCCTTGCTGTTCGCCAGCGGACCCGGGTCCGAAATCCAGCGGCCGCTGGCGATCGTGGTGATCGGAGGCCTCATCACCTCCACTTTGCTGACGCTGATCCTGCTGCCGATCCTGTTTGAGCGCTTCGGTGAAAGCGCTGAGGAAATCGCGAATGTCTGACCTTCTGTTCACCCTCCATTGCGCCGTCCGCGACACCGAAGCGTTGCTGGGTGCAATCCGCACTGTGTTCCCGGCGCCCATCCACATCCGCGCGCAATCGGTCCGCAGCCAGGACTATGGCGATGCCGGAACGGCGGAGAAAGTGTCCGGCGAGCTCAAGCGGACCACGCTCGAACTGATCGTCGGCGCGGACAGGATGCCTAATCTTCTTCAGGCCGTGAAGGAAGCCCGACGCGACCTGCCGGTCCGATGGCGAACCACCCCCCTGCTCGATCATGGAAGGATTGCATGATGCGAGCTATGGTCCTCGCCTGCGGCATGCTGCTCGTCGCGTCGCCTGTATCGGCACAGCGCACCGATCTGCCGCCCGTCGATAAGGTTTACGAGGCGCTGGACAATCATCCCAGCGTTACGGCAGCAGCTGCTCGCGTCGAGGCAGCGCGGGCACGGGGCGACATGCTGCGAAAAGGTCCGCATGAAGTGACCGTCAGCGGCAGCTATGTCCGCCGCACCGTCGATCGCGAAGGCGAGTTCAATGAGTTCGATACCACAATAAGTCGTTCGTTTCGCCTGCCCGGCAAGGCGGCGCTCGATCGTGAGGCGGGCGCGCTGGGCGTTGAGGTTGCCCAGAACCAGATGGAGGATGTCCGCCACCAGACCGCGCTTATCCTGTCCGGTCTGTGGTGTGACTGGCTGACCGCCGGGAGCCATTATCGCAACGATCTCGACACCGTTCAGGGACTCGAAGCATCGATTGTGGCCATAGCGCGGCGCGTGGCGTTGCGGGATGCCGCGCAGCTTGACCTCGATCAGGCTACGGCTGCGCTGGCACAGGCACGCGCGCAGGCGGCTTCGTCGTTCTCCTCACGTGAACAGGCGCGCGTGACGCTTGCCGCGACCTTTCCGGACATTCCACTTCCGCCTGAGCCTCCGGAACTGGCGATACCCGTGCTGCCTGCCGACGGGCTGGAAGCCATGCGCGACCTGGTAATCGAACGCAGTCACAAAATCGGTGCCGCCGATAAGGAGGCACATCGCCTGGACGTCACTGCGCGCCGGGTTCGCGCGGATCGCGTCGCCGACCCGTCCTTTGGCGTCCGCCTGTTCAGCGAGCGCGGCGGTACCGAAACAGGGGCGGGCGTCGTCGCCTCGATCCCGCTGGGCGGCGGCTATCGCCGCGCGGCGACCGACCAGGCCTGGGCCGAGGCCAATGCCGCACGCATGGAACTGGCGGCCGTGACACGTATCGTCGAGGCGATGGCCAATGCCGATCTTTCCAACGCACGCACGCGGTTCAATGCCTGGTCTAACGCCGCAGCGTCCGCCCGCAGCGCCGGCGATGCCGCTGCAAGGACGGCCCGCGGCTATCAACTCGGGCAGATCGATCTGGCCGATCTCCTTTATGCGCGGCGGCAAACCAATGATGCGCGCCGCATGGAGATCGATGCCCGCTCCGAAGCAAACCGGGCGTTACTCAGGCTCGAAATTGAGTCGCACAATATCTGGGCGGCGGACAATAGCGAACGGTAGAACTGCGATAACTTCTTCATCTGGTGGCGGATTGATATCGGCGAATTCAGATGTGTGGCAGCATCAACATCATGGAACTGAGATCGCCGAAACGGGCTGTTGTCGGGCGCCCAAGGTTCACGAACCGGGAGCAGTGAAAACTGTATCGGCCAGGTTCCAACCTCCTCCGATTGCCTTGTACAACGCGACCAGTTGCACAGCGGCCGTCGTCCGCGCGCGCAGATTTGCGGTTTCGGCCTCGTGCAGGAGGCGCTGGGCCGCAAGCAACTCAATTCGCGTGATATCGCCTGCGGCAAAGCGCGCTTTAGCATGACCAAAGCTGCGGCGCGAGGCATCCAGCGCCGCTTGACGACGTGTCAATGTATCCAAGCCTGCATTATAATCGCTCAAGGCGCGCTCTGCGTCGCCCAGTGCCGCCAGCACGGCCTGTTCATAACCCAGCGCGGCCTGCCGCTGGGCAGCCTCCCGGGCACGTATCTCCGCGCGCACACGGCCCCCGTCGAACAATCGCCACGAAATGAGCGGGAGGATGGAGTAGCGGGTGCTGGACGAATCGAACCAGTCGCCCGGACTGAGCGCCTGGAATCCGCCGCCGGTACCAATGGACAGCTTGGGAAACAGCTCTGCGGTGGCGACGCCAATATCGGCGGTGCTCGCAGCAAGCCGCCGTTCAGCAGCCAGAACATCGGGGCGGCGACGCAATATGTCGGCGCGTTCCCCTATGGGCAGCACCGGCAGCGTGAGGGGCGATGGGGTGGTATCGAGCAGCTTCAGTTCCCGTTCCGGGGGTACGCCGAGCAGGACGCCAAGACCGAGCACGGCTCCGCGCTGACGCGCCGCAATGCCCGGTAGCGTGGCATTAGCCGCAGCCCACCGTTCATAGGCGGCGTCCACATCGGCGCGGGAAACATCGCCGAGAGCGGCACGGCTGCGCATGAGGTCCAGCGTCTGTTGCAACGTCGCGACCGTCGCCTGCTGCGTATGCAATTCTTCCCCGGCGCCAGTCGCCTCGAACCATGTGCGAGCGACCTCCGCCGCGATCCGCATGCGTACGCCCTGCACTTCGGCTTGCGTCGCCTGCAACCGCGCGCTTGCACCTTCCAGCGTCCGGCGGTTGGCGCCAAACAGGTCGACTTCCCAGGCTGCGTCGAAGCCGGCATCGTAGATTGTTTGAGAGGCTTCGAGTCCGGGCATGGAGCGGATCGGCAGCGGGCCATTCTCGCTTTGCCGACGACGGTTCACGCTGGCGCCTGCGGAAACAGCGGGCAGTTGCTGACCAGCCGCCCGATCGCGCAGAGCGCGCGCTTCATCGATCCGCGCCGCTGCCTGACGGATATCCAGATTCTGCGCCAGTGCAGTGTCGACCAGTCTCTCCAGTTGAGGGTCGCCCAGCGTTGACCACCAGCGGGCAAGGTTGATTGATCCGGTGGCTTCTGTCGCCGGCTGGGTCCAGCCGCTGCCCGTGTCCACGGAAGGCGGCGCGCGATAGTCGGGGCCGACGACACAGGCGGTCAACGAAATGCAGCTGAAGAGCACCACCGCAAGGCGCAACCGTCGATGAGGGGGAAATATCATTGCAGACGTCCTCGAACGAAGATGGTGGCCGTGGTGAGCGACACCAGGGCGATCAGCGCCAATGGCCAAAGGCTCGCAATAATATCGCCGGGCGACATCGCTTTCAGAAAGCTGCCTTCCACGATGATCAGGAAATGGGTGAGGGGGATCGCCTGAGCCAGCCATTGCAGCAGCGTGGGCATGTTCTCGACCGGGGTGGCGAAGCCCGACATCAGGACGGATGGCACGCCGATGGCGAAGGCGCCAAGGATGGCCTGCTGCTGGGTCGCGCTGATCGCGGATATCATCAGGCCGATGCCCACCACCGACAGGATGAACAGAACCAGGCTGACGAACAGCAGCCCAAACGAGCCGTTGAACGGAATCTGGAACGGTCCCGCGGCGGCCGCCATCATCAGAAGGCCGAGCGTGGTGCCGATGACCAGAGCGGGCAGGGATTTGGATATAATGATTTCCGGCGTGGAGGTTGGTGACACCAGCAACTGGTCGAATGTTCCCAGTTCGCGCTCCCGCGCGATCGACAGCGAGGTGATGAGCAGGGCGCTGAAGAACGCCAGGATACCGGAGAGGCCGGGCACGATGAACCAACGATAGGTCAGGTTGGGATTGAACCAGTTGCGTACCGCCACCGCCGCTGCGGGCGCACCGCCGGCGTTTGCCTCTGCACCAACCTCGGCAGCGATGGCGGAGAGATAAGAGGCGGTGATCTGCCCTGAATTGCTGCGCCGGCCATCGATCAGCATCTGAACGCGACCATTGTTGCCGGCGGCGATGGCGCGCGAAAAGTCCGGCTGGATATCAAGCGCCGCGATCACCTTGCCCTGGTCGATAAGATCGCGCAGCTCCTGGCTGTCGTTCACGCGATAGACCTGCGTAATGAAGTCGGCCCGGTCGAGCCGCGTGATCAGTTCATAGGACCAGCGCCCCGAATCCTGATTGTGAACGGCGACATCGACATTGCGCACTTCCAGCGTCGCGGCGAAGGCGAACACCAGCAGTTGCAATAGCGGCGGCACAAGCACCACCATGCGGCTTCGCGGGTCGCGCAGGATGCTCAGCACTTCCTTGATGAACTGCGCTCGCAGCCGGGTGAAAGCGAAATGGCTGTTGGGTTGCGCCATGGCTCCTCACTCCAGATTCTTGCGCGTGGCGCGTTTTGCCAGGACGAAAAACAGGATTCCGATTCCGGCCATCGCCAGCAGATTCGGCACAAAGACCGCCCAGATGTCCCCGGCCAGAAACACAGTCTTCAATGAAGAAACGAAATACCGCGCCGGGATAAACCAGGTGATGGCTCGGATCGGCGCCGGCATGGCGTCGATTTCATACAGAAAGCCCGACAGCATGAATGCGGGCAGAAAGCCCGAGAACAAGGCAATCTGCGCGGCCAGAAACTGATTGCGGGTGACAGAGGAAATCAGCAGTCCCTGACCCAGCGCAGGCACCATGAAGGTGGCCGAAAGCAGCAGGAGCGCGGCCAGCGACCCGCGCAGCGGCACGCCGAACGCAAAGACCGCCAGCGCCGTGGCCCCAAGTGTGGCCAGCATCCCGAGCGCGAAATAGGGCAGAAGCTTGCCGATCAGGATTTCCGCGACCGATGCGGGCGTGGAGAGCACCGCCTCCATCGTGCCGCGCTCCCACTCGCGCGCTACCACCAGTGCGGTCAGCATGGTGCCGATGATGGTCATGACGATGGCGATGGCGCCGGGCACGAGCGAACGGCGGCTCTCCAGTTCGGCGTTGAACCAGTATCGCGGCTCCAGTGTTACGCCTGCCTGAGATGCCTCGATACCGAGGCCGCCCCGCCAGGTCTGGACGACGCCCTGTGCGTAGTTGGTGACATAGTTGGCGGTATTGGGCTGCGAGCCATCGGCGATGATCTGTACGAGGGGTTGCGCGCCGCGATCGGCCAGACGCTGCTCGAAATCCTGCGGAATGACCACAAATCCGCGCAATTCGCCCGAAACGACCCGGTCGGACACCTCGCGCCGATCATGGGCGAAAGTCACGTCTAGATAACGGGTGCCGACGAATGCGGCGGCCAGTGACTGCGCCGAGGCGGATTCGGATTCCTGCACGACGCCGATGCGCACCGCGCGCACGTCCAGCGACACCGCATAGGAAAATAGAAGCAGCAGGACCACCGGAAGGGCAAAGGCGATCAGCAGCGTGGACGGATCACGGACCGCTTGCAGGCTTTCCTTGACCACCAGCGCCCAAAGGCGTTTCGGGTCGAAGCGGCGCATGGCCTCCGGCGGCATCCGGCGATCCCGGCGTGATCCATCCGCGCCGTTCATGCGGTCGCCTCGCTACGGGCGTCGTCGGCGAGATCTTCGGCTTCGACCAGATGAATGAACGCGTCTTCCATGGTCGGGTCTGGCCGGGCATCGCCGGCGGCACCGCGTTTGAGAGCGTCCGGCGTGTCCAGCGCGATCAGCCGGGCGCGATAGAGCATCGCCACTCGGTCGCAATATTCCGCCTCGTCCATGAAATGGGTGGTGACCATCACCGTCACGCCCTTGCGGGTAAGGCCGTTGATGTGGGTCCAGAACTCCCGCCGCGTAATCGGATCGACACCTGAAGTCGGCTCATCCAGAAACAGCACCGGCGGGCGATGCATCACGGCGCAGGCCAGCGCGAGGCGTTGCTTGTACCCCAGCGGCAGGGAGTCCGGCGCCGCCGACAACCAGGGCTGCAAGCCGAAGATCTCGATCATTTCCTCGATCCGCGCCCGCCGCACGGCGCCTCCCAGACCATAGACGCCAGCGGAGAACTCCAGATTCTGCCGCACGGACAGCAGACCGTAGAGCGAGAACTTCTGCGCCATATAGCCAAGCTGGCCTTTGACCGCGCCAGTCGCGCGGCGCAGATCCAACCCCACCACATGCGCTTCGCCGCTGGTGGGTTTGAGCAGGCCGCACAGCATCTTGAAGGTGGTTGATTTGCCAGCACCGTTCGGACCGAGCAGACCGAAGATTTCACCCTTGCGTACCTCGAAGCTGACATTGTCGGTGGCCGTGAAATCGCCGAAGCGTTTGGTCAGATCCCGGCAAGAAACGGCGATGTCCGACTCAAGCTGGACAGGCGGGAGCCCCTCGGCCAGCGCCGATGTACCGCCCGGGCCGCCGCCAAGCAGATCGATGAAAGCGTCCTCGAAACGGGCGGGCACCGCCCTAAACTGCGCATCGACCCGATCGGCGAGGGCGCTTATCTGTTCGGTTCCCGCATGGGGGCGCAGCACCATGCGGACACCGGCGCCCTGGATCACGCCGTCGCCGACACTGTCCAGATCCAGCGCCTCGGCCAGCACGGCCCGGCGCTGATCGCCCACCTGTTCCAGACGGAAGCTCCGGCCCGTGAGGCGCCCGGTCAGTTCTCCGGGCGGTCCGTCATAGGCAAGCTGCCCCTCGTTAAGCAGCAACACGTTGTCGCAGCGCTCGGCCTCATCAAGATAGGCGGTCGACCAGACCACGGCCATGCCCTCGTCGGTCAGCGCCTGTACCATGCGCCACAAATCCTGACGGCTGACGGGATCGACGCCGACACTTGGTTCATCCAGGAGCAGAACGGCAGGCCGCGCCATCAGGGCGCAGGCCAGGCCGAGTTTCTGTTTCATGCCGCCGGACAGCTTGCCCGCCAGACGCCCGGTAAAGGGTGCGAGGCGCGTGAAGTCGAGCAATTCCGCAAATAATTCGACGTTCCTGTCGGCATCCATGCCGCGCAATTGCGCATAAAGGCGCATATTCTCCATGACCGACAAATCTTCGTAGAGGCCAAAGCGCTGCGGCATGTAGCCGGTCGCGGCATGGATGGCGTCATTGTCGTCCACCACATCAAAGCCCGCCACATTGACGCGGCCGCTGTTCGGCGCCAGCAAACCTGTCAGGATACGCATCAGGGTGGTCTTGCCCGCGCCGTCCGGGCCAACCAGCCCGGTCAGGCGGCCGAACCGGATCTGGGCGTTCAGGGCCTGCAATGCCTGCACGCTGCCAAAATGCCTGCTCACCCCGTCGATGACGACCGCGACATCATTGTTCGGGTGATTTGGCGGGTCCGATGTTGCGCTACCGGACGCCATGTCAGCGGCCTTTGGCCTGCGCGCTGGAGGCTTGCCTGGCATCGACGTCGATGGTCACCGGCATGCCCTGACGCAGCGCGGCATCCGCATTGGTGACCACGATGCGCAGGCGATAGACCAGATCCGTGCGCAGATCCGTGGTCTCTACCGTTTTTGGCGTGAACTCGGCGCGCGGTGAAATGAACCCGATCTGGCCTTGATAGAGTTTGTCAGACGAGTCGCTATGGACGCGAACCCGCATTCCGGGCGCGATGCGCCCCAGATCCGGTTCTCCGATGTAGGCACGCACATAAACCGGCGTATCAAGGCTGACATTATAGATCGGACTCTGGCTGACAACCATGCTGCCGGGTTCGCGTACGCGGGCAATCACCGTGCCGGTGCCTGGCGCAAGCAGCACTGTATCGGCAAGAGCAGTGGCGGCTTGTGCTCGTGCCGCCTGTGCGGCGGCGAGGCGCGCTTGCCCCGCTGCGACATCTTCCTTGCGGAAGCCTTCTGTGGCTTGTGAATAGGCGGCCCGGGCCGCATTGGCGCCGGCGACGGCTTGGTCGCGCGCGGTGCGGGCGGCATCGACCGTCTTTTGACTGGCAGCGCCTGAGGCGAGCAATTGGCTCTGACGATTGAAATTGCGCTCCGCATCTCTGGCGACAGCCGAAGCCTGATTGAGTGCCTCGCGCGCCTGGACGATCTCTTGCGGGCGCAGGCCGCGGAGCAATTTGTCGAGGTCCGCCTGAGCAACACCCACGGACGCATCGGCCGCAGCAAGACCTTCCTCGAACGGCTGCGCGTCGAGGATAGCCATGCGCGCACCCGCGTCGACGTGATCTCCTTCATCGAAGTGCATCTGCGCAACACGACCGGGTTGCCGGAAGGCCAGTTGAACCTCGCGAATGTCGACGTTGCCATACAGGCGCAGTGCTTCGTCGTCATGGCTGCCGCGCTGCATCCAGAGCCATCCGGCACCAATTATCGCGACGACAGCGACAACAATGAAGGCCCGCTTGGGAATGCCGGGCAGGCGGATGCGCTTCATTGCGCTGCTCCGATTCCGCGCAGGTAGATCGCGAACACGCCGGGAGCATCGCGACGAATATGGGTTACATCGCCCGCCAGCATCGATTGCATGACGAGGCCCTGGATCGTGCCGATAAACAGGGTGGTCGCGGCATCCGGATCGAGGTCAACACGCAACTCGCCTCGCGCCTTTCCCGCCTCGAGCAAGCCACGAAGCCGCTCTCCATAATGCCGGATCAGTGTCTGGGCCATGCGCTTTGGAAGAGTCTCGCCTGGCCGCTGCAACTCCCCGAAAAGCATTCGTGGCACGCCGGGATGATCCGACACGAAATCGATATGCGTCATGAACACCGCCTCAAGGGCGGCTTTCGGAGACGCAGCGCCTTCCGCGGCCTTGTCGACGCGGGAGAGCAAGCGGTCGGTCACCCAGGACATGACCGCCTCCAGGATGGCGTCCTTGGTCGGGAAATGGCGGAACAGCGCCCCCTGGGTCAGCCCCATTCGCTGCGCGATAGCCGTCGTGGTGATGTCGCTCGGGTTCTGTTCCGCGGCCAGGTCGACCACCGCCTCCACGGTTGCCGCGCGTCGCTCGTCAGCGGGAAGATGCCTGGAACGCCCATTCATGACATGTGCCTTCAAAAGATAGTAATAGATTACTATCTATCTGTCATACGTGATTGTGGCAAGATGAAACGGCTCACCCTCGACCCGTCTCCTGCTGGGCGATGAAGCAGCGCCTCTCGCGCGATCCTCGGCTACAGAACTCAATGGTGCGTCACCGAAGGCGCGCAGTCTGTGGTCGCTATGCGCTGGGCTCCGTTCTGGCCATGGCGAACGTCGCTGAATTCAGTCGGGTTCGCGGCCTTGCGGTCGAGAACCGGTTCGCCTGAGAGCCTGACCGAACCTGCTCTTCGAGCGCGGTTTTCTCGCATTAGCAAAGGCCGTCCACACACTTGTCAGAGCCCAGGCTTTCCTGGTCGCGCAAGGGGAGGAGTGATGGTGCTCCCCACGAGATCCCCATGCTCACGACCAGTACTCAGCGCTGGCGCGACCGGCGTTGCCGATGGCGTCCTTTCGCTTCGGAAATAGGTCGGCACGGCGCAACGGCGATCTTCAACGCTTCACTCGAACATTTCGACGACACGACTCACCGCACGAAAGCCGATGCCGAGGCGGGGCACGAGCATTTCGACGGCCAGACGACGGAATAGATCCGGTTGAGCCTCAATTGGATGGCGTTCAGCCATTCTCTCCGGTAAGGATCGTGCGCACCTTGCCTGCGACGATGTCACGGACGCCGTTCGCTCTCACCCTGTGCCAGTCAACCCGGCCGATGTCATAATGCGCCTGTGCTTCGGCCACGGCGGCGTTGGCGTCCGAGGCATCGTTCGTTCGCGCCGTGATCCGTTGCTTCAACAGATCACGCGAAGCCTCGAGCCAGATACCCTCGAATGAAACATTGTGGCACTGTGCGATTCTACCGATCGCATCACGTTCCTCCGGCTTTGCAAAGACTGCATCTGCTATCACGGCCTGCCCGGCTCGCAATGTATGGCCGGCCAATCGTTGCAGCTCGCCATAAACCGCCGTACTCGCTGCCGGGGTGTATGTGGCTTCGGGAAGCACTGTTTCCGGCGGGACGCCCGCCAGCTGTTTGCGCAGGACGTCTGACCTGAGGATTCGGGCGCCGGGCGCCCGGCCCAGACAAGGAGCCACCAGCCTGGCGATAGTCGACTTTCCCGTTCCGGAAAGCCCTCCGATCGCCACGAGGCGCGGCGGCACAGGGACGAGCAGTTCATCGGCCAGCGCCAGATAATGCCGGGCCTTGTCTGCGAGGTCTGAGCCCGGCGATCCCGCCGCTTGCGCCGCCAATGCATGGGCCCGGATCGTTGCGCGGATGGAAAGAAACATAGGGATGAGTGGTAGCCCCGCCTCGTCTTGCGGAGACAAGTCGAGGTAACGGTTCAGCAGCAAATTCGCCTGAGCCTGAAAGCCGCGCGCCCAAAGGTCCATCAACAGGAAGGCGAGGTCATAGAGCACATCGGTTTTTGCAAGGCTCGGATCGAATTCGAGACAATCGAACAGGACGGGTTCATTGTCGATAATCGCAATATTCGCGAGGTGCAGGTCGCCATGGCCGTGCCTGACGCGACCTTGCCGGGCGCGGTTCTCCAGCAGTTCGGTATTGCAAGCAGCGGATTCCATTTGACGTTCAACCAAACCGCTTGCGCGCGCGGCCGGCAATATTGCGCCAAAGCGCGCGACGCTCGTCCGATTTCCCGAAATCACTGCCGCGATGCGGTCGTACCCTGACTGCGAACGGCACTGCTCGGCTTGATCATGCAATGCCTTGATCTGATCGGTGAGCTTCATGATCAGATGATCGTCGAGCTCGCCGCGGGCCGCGACCTCCTCAAGCAGGGCTCCGTCAGCAAAACGCTGCATTTCGAGGAGCCAGTCGACGACGTCTCCCCGCCCATTCAGGTTCAGCTTGCCAGTTCCATCCCGGCAGATCGGGCGGACCGCGAGATAGAGGGATGGCGCCGTCCTGCGGTTGAGCGACAACTCGGTCTCAAGCGCGGCGCGACGTTTCTTGGCAGTCGAGAAATCGAGATAATCATACTGGACGGATCGCTTGAGCTTCCAGGCGCGATTCCCTGCAAGGAATATGTGCGCGGCATGCGTATCTATCCGCCGCGCGGTTTCGCCGAACTCGAGCGCGTCCGGCATTTCCAGGAAGGCAACGACATCGGCCTGTTCTTCGGTCATGCCGATTGATCGGGCCGATGCCGTCATCCGGGTCTATGTCCTGCTGATTTCGATCTTGCGGCTGTGTGCCGGCACATTCTCGTCCTTTGCCAAGGCTACGGTAAGAATTCCATCCTTGAACTGGGCGGTGATGCCATTTTGATCGACATCGCTGGGAAGGGATAGCTGGCGGTGAAAGGAGCCATAACGGCGCTCGCTGAACAGGTAACCCTTGTCTTTCCGCTCGGCTTCTTCCTTCTTCTCACCGGAGATATTGAGGATGCCGTCGGCGATGCTGACTGCGATATCCTGCTCATTGAGGCCAGGCAATTCGACGGTGAGGCGATAGGCCTTGCCGTCATCCACCATCTCGGCGGCCGGCACGGGCGCTGCCGGTTGTCGATTGCCGATGTTGAAAATGCTCGCCGGAGGTCGACCGAAATCTTCGAATAGACGGTCGATCTCGCCGCGCAGCCAGTCCATCGGACGATCCCGAGACCGGCTGACAGAAGTTCCTTTTGATATGGAAACCGGGACCTGATCAGTCATTGCGCATCTCCTTCGAACGGGAACCCGAAGGCTGACGGTCGGAAGAAACAAGCTCGCCGTAAATCGGCACGAACCGTTGTTCCATCAACCGGCTCTCGAGTGAGACGAAAATAGTATCCCTGGGCGAGGTGGCTCTATTCGGGAATCTACTGAGGCCGGGCATGAGCAACGCCAATTGGCTGCCCTTGCTCATATAATCCGCTACGTAACTTTCCCAATTCACGCGCGCCTGCCCGCCGGGACAGAATTGCCAGGCTTATGAGCGCAAGCTCGATAGCGCGCGCAGATCGTGGAGCGGGAGATATTGATGGCCTCAGCGGTTGCGTGGAGATCGCCAGTTCGCTGCGCCACATGCTCGAGGACACTTCTTCCCGGGGAAGCATATTGTTCTTCGCGATACGGCCTCGGAAAAAGCGCGACGCGGAGGCGCTCTCATCGCCGCTGTGCCAGGGAAATCATTGCGATGGTTCGTACGCTCGATCTCAACCAGCATCTCCAGGCGCTGCAATCGCTCCTTGATGCTCAGGCCGGCGACGGGACACAGGTCCTAGTAAAGACCACAGCGCAGGAGGCCCGGGTTAAATTTGATGGACCGGCCTTTGATGCCGCACTCATCGAGCTTGTCGCCAATGCGCGTTCTACCCTCGCAACTGGGGACCGCATCATTGTGCGGGCCAAGCGTGCCGGGCGCCGGCTATGGGTCACCGTTGCAGACACGGGAAAAGGGATGAGCCAGTTGGAACGCACAGCCGTTCTGGATGGCGCGCATGGCACTGGCCTCGGTCAGGTCCGTCATTTCGCACGATCCTGTCACGCCAGATTTCGTCTTCGCAGCGCAGCCGGTCGGGGCACGGTTGCCGTGCTCATGATACCGCTTGTTCTCAATGTTGGCCTAACTCGTCAGCCGGGATTGTCACCGGCCACAGGGAGGCCGGCCCGGGTACATATGCGGCGTGGGTGTCGCGAAAGTCTGCCAACAAGGAACAATGCCCGCATGGATACGCAGCCCGGTGAACCCAAGCCCGACATTATCGAGCCTTCGGTCCCGCCCGAGACCCCCGCGCCTCCAGAGCCACGAGAAATGCCTATGCCGAATGCCCCTGAAATCATCCCAAGCCAGCCAGATTTCGTACCGGGTGCGCCGCCGCAGGAATGTCCCGCCCGCGCTCAATTTACCTGAGCGACAGAAGCATCGCGATGCCGACGCCAGAGGCGAGCACCGCGGCGAACAAGGGAGCGGACGCTTTCCAGCCCTGTTGGCGCGGTCCGGCAATCCCAAGCGCCAGAAGGCCCTTGAATGCCGTGTTCGCAAGGACGGGGACCGCCAGAACCAGGCCTGCCGTTGTTCCATCGAGACTGTCCCTGGGCATTCCCGCGAGGGTGAGGACCGCTGCATCGACATCCCACATGCCGGTCAGGCCCAACACGACAACGATGCCCTGGTTGCCGAACTGTTCAAGCGCCCAGCGCGCTGGGATCGCCATTACCGCCACCAGTCCCGCGAGCAACAGCGCCGGCCCGAAATCGAGCGGGTTACCGAGCTTCACCTCGCTGGCGTTCACTTCTGCGTTGCGTGCGCGAAGCGCGATCAACGTCGTCAGCCCGCCGACAACGAACGCGGGAACCATGGCCAGCGCGAGCGACCGGGCCGCATAGGGGATGAGGGCGATCGACAGCAGTTGGACGCGCACGAACATCACCAGGGAGGCAAGGGCGATACCGGCGATAAGGGGCGCTTCCGGTCCGTCTTTCTGGCGCAAGCGCCGTGCATAAGTCGCGGTTACGGCCGTTGAGGACACGAGCGATCCGCACAGCGCGGTTATCATGATCCCCGTTTTCGATCCCAACCGGCGGGTCGCGACATAGCCGGCAAAGGAGAGTCCAAGAACCACGACCACCACCATCCAGATCTGGCGCGGGTTCCAGGCGTCGTAAGGGCCGAGATTTCGGTCCGGGAGCAGCGGCAGGATCACAAGCGCCACCAGTGCAAAGCGCGCGATCGAATCGACTTCCTGTGCGGTCATGCCTTTGAGCATGGTGTGGGCCTGCGTGCGCAGCGTGAGAAGCAGCGTCGTCACGGCTGCGACAGCCAGCGCCTCGCTGACCTGGCCTCTGGCGGCCATACAACCCAGCGCAAAGGTGACTATCCCGACCAGGGTATTGGTGACCGAAAGGCTCCCCTCGCGTGCGAGGGCGCTGCGATAGCCGAGGACCAGGCTCGACAGCGCCGCGAGCCCAATGACGGCGGCCAGAAGATCCGGGGTGTGCCCGGCGATCCCGCCAGTGAGGCCAAGCAGACCGAATGTCCTGAGCCCGCTCACCCGGCTTCCGTCGTTCGCGTCTCGCTGCCGCCAGCCCCGCTCGATGCCGATCAGTATCCCGACTGCAAGAGAAGCCGCGAGGGTGCGCAGCAAGTCCGTGTCAGGCATGTTCACAGACCTGTTTTGTCAGGCACGGATTGACTGAACGGCGCATGGCGGGGGCGGATGGATGGGCCTGCTTCCGCCTCGAACCCTGTTCGAACTTGCCGAATGAACCAACGCGGCGCCACTGGATATCCCTGTCTATTGATCGTCCGGATTTGTCGACGATCCACGCAAGGGCTCTAGCTCCCAGCGGTAGCCATGGGAATCCGCATTTGTTCCCATTGTCGGCGGAGGGTGCTGAATTCAGCGCCTCAGCAGTGCTGACCACGGCCCATCGTAACTCCCTTCGACCTTGGACCTCGTAACTTTCGATGGCTCAATCGGGGTTCGATTGTTAGAAAAAGGGGATAAAATCGGGAAGATCGGCGCGGTGCGGTTCCCTTCAACAGGTCAAAGAGGCGACGCAATTCCTGGCATCACCCGGACATCAGAGCGGAAGGGCGCTTTTTCGCGGGCATTGGCCGCTGCAACGCGGCTCGCCAACCGCTCTATCCGCTCCCAGCTCATAACGGCAGCTCTCGCGGGTTTTGCGATTGTCATCCTTGCTTTCGTGACCCGCGAGCAACTCGCCGAGCACGTCGATGAGCGCGTCCACTATTTCGTGACTCTGGGCGTTGCGGGTATGGTGCTCGTGGCGCTACGACCTGACCTGTTCGTGATTTCGAGCGTCACGCTCATAACCCTTGCATCGCTTGTCGTCGCCGACGGCTGGCCCACCGCGTACAGTCAGCTGATCGCTGTCGCGATCTTCCTCTTCGCGATGTTTCTCCTGTGGCGCAATCATCATCGCACCGTCGCGGTCACGCGCGAACTCGCCGAAGAGCTGAACCTCCTGATTGATGGGGCCCAGGACTACGCCATCTACATGCTCGACCCGGATGGGAAGGTCACGATCTGGAACGAGGGCGCACAGCGGCTGAAGGGCTGGACTGCCGCGGAAGTCATAGGCAAATCGGCTGACCTCTTCTATCCCGATGACGCGATTGCCGCCGGCGAACCGGCATCGATCCGGGCCGAGGCGGCGCTGCGCGGCAAGATAGAGATCGACGACTGGCGTGTCCGAAAGGATGGCAGCGAATTTCTCGCGCATATCGCGATCACGGCGTTGAAGAACCCGGACGGGACGGTCCGCAGTTTTGCCATCATCGTTCACGACATTACCGACCAGCGGGCCGCGGAAAGCGCTCTTCGCAACAGCGAGGCGCATCTTCGCTCCATTCTGTCGACCGTTCCCGATGCGATGATTGTGATCGACGAGCGGGGAAAAATGCTGTCCTTCAGCGATGCGGCCGAGCGTCTGTTCGGCTACACGCCGGCCGAAGTCCTGGGAGCCAATGTCAGCATGCTCATGCCCTCGCCTTATCGCGAGCGTCATGACGGCTATCTCGAGCGCTACCTCACCACGGGTGAGCGTCGGATCATCGGTATCGGCCGGGTGGTCTTCGCGATGCGCAAGGATGGAACCACATTTCCGATGGAATTGTCGGTGGGAGAGGCGACGGGCGAGGGACAGCGCGTCTTCACCGGCTTCATCCGCGACCTGACGGACCGTCATCGCACGCAGGAGCGGCTTGAGGAACTACAATCCGAACTTATCCACGTTGCGCGGGTCAGCGCAATGGGAACCATGGCGTCGACCCTCGCCCATGAGCTCAACCAGCCGATCACAGCGGTTGCGAACTATGTTGAAGCCGTACGCGATTTGCTGGCCGAGCCGAACCTGGACGAACTGCCCGACATCATCGAGGCGCTGGAGGATGCCGCCGCGGAAGCCATGCGGGCCGGTCATATCGTTCGCCGTCTGCGGGATTTCGTTTCTCGCGGCGAGATCGAGAAGACTGTCGAGAGCCTGCCTGATCTGATCAACGAGTCCGCGGCGTTCGGTTTGCTGGGCGCGGGTGACAAGTCGATCGGAACCCGGATCGATATCGATCACGAGGCCGCCAGCGTGCTCGTTGACAAGATTCAGATCCAACAGGTCCTGGTGAACCTCATCCGCAACGCGGTGGAAGCGATGAGCACGGCGACTTCCCGTCTTCTCACGATCCAGACTGCGCCCGATCAACCAGGATTTGTTCGCGTGACGGTGGCTGACACGGGGCCTGGCGTGGCGCCTGACGTCGCAGCCCAGCTCTTCAAGGCTTTCGTGAGCACGAAAGTGGAAGGCATGGGGCTTGGTCTTTCGATCTGTCGAACCATCGTCGAAGCCAATGGCGGCCGCATATGGATGGAGCCAGCACAAGGGGGCGGTACACAGTTCCATTTTACTTTGGTAAGGACGGAGGCGGAGAAGCTAGATGGATGAAAAGCGTGTTGTTCACATAGTCGATGATGAGGACTCGATCCGACGCTCGACTGGATTCATGCTGAAGAAATCGGGTTTTACGGTGACGCCGTGGGTTTCCGGCGTAGAATTTCTTAAAAATCTCAAGCATGCCGAGCAGGGTTGTATCCTGCTTGATGTCCGCATGCCTGAGATGAATGGTCTGGAAGTCCAACAGGAATTGAACGCGCGCGGCATATCCATGCCTGTTGTTGTCCTGACCGGCCATGGCGACGTCACGGTCGCCGTTCAGGCGATGAAGGCCGGGGCGGTCGATTTCCTGGAGAAGCCGTTCGAGAAGGCGGTGCTGATCACGGCCATCGAAACCGCCTTTGAGCGCCTCGCCGATGCCGAGGGCAGGGCGAGCCGGGCAGCAGACTCGACCATCCTCATCGCGGGTCTCTCTGCGCGTGAGCAGGAGGTCCTCAAGGGTCTGGCCCAGGGCTTGCCGAACAAATCCATCGCTTTCGATCTCGGCATTTCGCCGCGTACGGTAGAAGTTCATCGCGCCAATCTGATGACCAAGCTCGGCGTCCGCAGCCTGTCCGAAGCCCTTCGCATCGCATTTTCCGCAGGCGTGACCGGCTAGACTCATTCCGGTTCGGATTGAACCGAAACGAGTCGGATTATTCCTTTGTTTACCGTAATTTCCGAGCCGGCAGGTGATTCCACCTGCCTCGAAATCACTCTCAGGCTTGGGACACTTACGTAGCGACCCGTCGCCGATTTCCTGACATTTCCACGCAATCAGCACGGTCGCTGGAATTGATGGTGTGTCATGACAAGTGAGAGAATTACATCCCGGACGCGGGAACGTCCTCGGCTTCTCCTCGTGGAGAATGACGCCGCAGTTCGCCGATCGTTACAGCTTCTGCTTCGTGCCAGGGGGTTCGATGTTCGGGCCTACGCCACCGGGGCCGCGCTGCTTGCTGATCCGGCCGCCCGCGACGCCTGCTGCTTTATCGCAGACTACAGGTTGGACGAAACCGACGGGATCGAGGTTCTCTGCCATCTGAAGGAAAGCGGCTGGTCCGGTCCAGCGGTACTCATCACCGCATTTCCATCGCCTGATCTCGCCGAGCGAGCCCTGGCACATGGTTTCAGCCAGGTTCTCGAGAAACCTTTTCGCGAACATGTGCTCGGCGCTGCCGTTGCTCAATTGACAGGTGCGGGTGAGGCAACCGCCCATTCCTGACCGTGCCCGCCTTTGTGCCAGCAGGCGGCCGGAGATGATAGTCTGATGCTCCGAGATTTCCCGCATATGGTGAGCCTCATCCAGGGCGCGCGAGCAGCGTGTCCAATGAACGAGGGCTGTCACATAGTTCATGAACGAGCGGCCGCTGTCGCCCATGACAGCCCCCACCGGAGCTTACGATGCGCTTGAAGATCCTGACCGTCATCGCGGTTGTCAGCGGAGCAATCGCGACGGGACAGGCCAGGCCTGCAAAGGAAAGCGCCCGAACCGAAATGGCGGCTCAGCGGCAGGGGCTGGCGTTCGCGCAAAAGCATTGCTCGGTCTGCCATGCGATCGATGCTGGTATCTCGCCCAAACCGGAAGCGCCATCCTTTGAGGCGATCATCAACACCCCCGGGCTGACCGCTCGTACCCTTACCCCGTGGCTCCGGGATGCACACAACTTCCCGGAGATCATGAACTTCGAGATCGCGCCCGAGCAGATCGATGGACTTGCGGCTTACATGCTGACTCTCAAAAACGCTGCTTATCGACCTGCGATTCAGTAATATCTATTGGGATCGCCTCGTGTCACGCATCGCCGACCGGGGCCAGCACGTGCAGGGTGGGGCGACCCGATAGCGCCCGGATCACCGTCCCGACTGAAGAACGGCAAGCGTATGGTCGGCAATCATCCGCTCCTCGTCGGTCGGAATGACGAGGACTTTCACGCGGCTGTCCTTGCCGGAGATGCAAAGGGCATTGGCCCTATTCGCATCATCATCGATAGACAGCCCCAGCCAGCCGAGCCGTTCGCAAATGCGCTTGCGGATGTCCGCGTGGTTCTCGCCGATCCCGGCCGTGAAGACCACGCCATCGATGCCCCCGAGCGATGCGGTGAGCGCGCCGAATTCACGGACAGCCCGCCAGACGAAAAGCTCGACGGCGTCCTGGGCCTCGCTGCTCAGGTCAGCCGTCAGCGTGCGCATATCGCTGGATAACCCTGAAACGCCAAGCAAGCCGGATTTGCGGTAAAGCAGATCATGGACCTCGTCCGCGCTCATCCCCAGTTGCGTCTGGAGATGAAGGACGACGCCCGGGTCGAGCGTTCCGCAGCGCGTTCCCATCATCAGGCCATCGAGCGCCGTGAATCCCATGGTCGTGTCGATGCTCTTGCCGCCCCGCATCGCGCACAGGCTCGCACCATTGCCCAGATGCGCCGCGATCACCCGACCGCCGGCTAGCTCTTCGTCGATGGCTTGCAACTGCCCGGCGATGTACTCGTAGGACAATCCATGAAAGCCATAGCGGCGGATCCCCTGTTCATGCAGCGCGCGTGGTAGCGCGAGCCGCGCGGCGACTTCGGGCTTGTCATGGTGAAAGGCGGTATCGAAGCAGGCGATCTGGGGCAGGCCCGGCGCCAGGGCGGCAATTGCGCGGATCGCGGCCAGATTGTGCGGCTGATGGAGCGGCGCGAGCGGGCAGAGCGCGTCGAGTTCGTCAAGAAGGCTCGCATCGACACGTCGCGGCGCGGCGAAGCGCATTCCGCCGTGTACGACGCGGTGCCCGATCGCCATGACCTCCCGGCCTTCGAGGTGATCGATGGCCCAGTCGAACAGCTCCTTGAGGAGTTCGGCATGCGTCAGGCCAGCGCCCTGTGCCCAGGTGCGCTCGACAAGGACGGTCCCGTCCGCTCGTCGCGCGACTAGCGATGGTGCGATCCCGATCTTCTCGATCTTCCCGCCTGCCGAATGTTCCGGCATGCCCGCGTCATTCAGGGTGAAGAACGCAAACTTGATGCTCGACGAGCCCGAATTGAGGCTGACGATCGCCTTCATGCCGAGGCCTGCGGAAGGCCCGGCGCTGCCTTCGGCGCGGCGCGCGCGAGCAGTGCCGCGATCGCGCAGGACGCAAGACGCGTCCGCTCGCTGTCCGCGCGGCTGGTGAGGATGATCGGCACCCGTGCGCCGAGGACGACGCCGGCAGCATCGGCCCCGCCGAGGAAGGTGAGCTGCTTGGCAAGCATATTGCCGGCCTCCAGATTGGGAACGACCAGCACTTCCGCCTTTCCGGCGACCGGAGAAACGATGCCTTTCTCCCGGGCCGCGGCCTCGCTGATCGCATTGTCGAAAGCGAGAGGTCCGTCGAGGACACCGCCGCTGATCTGGCCCCGGTCGGCCATCTTGCACAGGGCAGCCGCATCAAGCGTCGAGGGCAGGTCGGGATTGACCGTCTCGACCGCGGAGAGGATGGCGACCTTGGGCTGGGCGATGCCGATGACATGGGCGAGGTCGATCGCGTTGCGAATGATGTCCGCTTTGTCCTTCAGGGTCGGCGTTATGTTGATGGCCGCATCGGTGATGATGAGCGGCGTCGGATGCCCCGGCACGTCCATCACATAAGCATGGCTGATCCGCCGCTCGGTCCTGAGGCCGGTCGCAGCCGATATGACCGCGCCCATAAGTTCATCGGTGTGCAGCGAGCCTTTCATCAGCAGCTTCGCATCACCGCTGTGCACGAGCGCGACGGCCTTTGCGGCGGCGTCATGGCTGTGATTCGCGGGCACAAGATGAAAGGCGGAAATGTCTCTTCCCGCTTCCTCGGCGGCGGCGCGGATCCGTTTTTCCGGACCGACGAGTATCGGCACGATCAGCCGCGCTTGCGCGGCATCCACCGCAGCCGCGAGCGCCGCCGCGCTGCACGGGTGGGCGACCGCGGTGGCGATGGGTTCTCCATCCTGCGTCTGCTCGATCAAACGCCGATATCCGTCATGGGTGGCGAGGCGTACGTCGGGGAGCGCCAGTCGCGGACGGCGCACTTTTTCGCAGGGCGCGCGGACCTCGGCCTGGCCTTCGATGACGGCCTCGCCCTTCTGGTTCACACAGCGGCAGTCGAGGACGAGGACACAGCCCTCGGGTTTCTTTTCCGTCACCGTGACGGATGCCGTGATTATATCGCCGATGTCCACCGGACGGGCGAAGCGCAGCGATTGCCCGAGATAGATCGTTCCCGGCCCGGGCAGTTCGGTCCCCAGTACCGCCGAAATGAGGCCCCCGCCCCACATGCCGTGGGCGATGATCCGCTGAAAGTAATCCGTCTGCGCAAAGTCGGCATCGAGATGCGCCGGGTTCACGTCGCCCGAGACGAGTGCGAACAATTGGATGTCCTTCGCCGACAGGGTGCGGGACACACTGGCCGTGTCGCCGATCCTGATTTCGTCAAACGTCCGGTTCTCGATGAACGCGTTGTCGGTCATTTGCTCATTTCTCCAGGACATATGGGCCGGGCGCGTCCATGGCCGGGTGCGCGGTTGGCGCTCCCGAGCGAGCCGTGAGCCATGCACTCCAACCGGCCAGCCAGGATCCTGTCTTGTCTTCCGCGCGCTTCATAACTTCGATTACCGCGAGGATAATCGTCACCGTCGATAACCCGTGCGTCAGGTGCGCGAGGCCAACCGCAGCCGCGCGATCGAGGGTCTGGCTGATGCCGTCGAGAGAGCTGGCGGCAATGGACTGCAGGTCATTCATCATCAGTATCAACCGGTCGCGCGTTGGTCACACATCAGCGTCTGTTGCCCTATCCGATCGGTAGTGGCCGACCGATACGTATACATCCCGATTCTTCCATCGAGCCAATCAGTGGAAAACAGCGTGTGGCTTGTAGGAGTGTGCCCTTATCTGATCGTAGCCGCTCGTTACCGCCCGATGACAGACGCGTCTCGCGTAAGTCATGGTGGAAGTATCCAACGATGACACTTCCCCCTATTGGGTCATGGCCATCGCTGGCGCCAGTCGCCAGCTCGCGGTAAACGTCCAACCAGCACGCAAGGAATGGCAGATGCGCGAGCGCCCGCCGCTCAAACAGCCAGAGCGCCGCCAGCGAAATCGCCAGCAGCGTCGGTATCGAAAGGGCCGGGGCCGTGACCTTGGCATGCGCAGACAGGAGATACGATCATGGGCATCGGCTTTCCCTCCGCGCGTTTCCGCGTGGCGATCATCCGGGGTTCATTCTTGCGAAGACCGGTGCGGCAGCCGATGAGGCCAGCACCATTGTTGATACGGTTTTTCTCATAAACCCCCTTCCTCCGATCGCGTGGACATCTGGTCAGCAGTGACCGTGCCGGTAAAACTACGCATCTTTGCCAGGCGCTCATGGGCAATGACCTTCTCAGACTCACCCAGCTTGCGCACGATTGCCTCCGCATTGCCGTCCGGCACCCGAGCCTGCTTCAGGTAAGCGACCTGCTTGAGCGCATCGCCGCTGCACAGGACGATTGCCCAAGTGCCATCGCGCCGCTCGTACAGGGCGCGACCGCCCATCGCGCCCTGCGTCCAGTCGGCCACGGCGTGGTTGCCGCTGACCGCGATCGGACCCACGTCGAGCCTTGCGTCCGGCCGGTCGAACTGCGTGTGCATCTGCGTCTCGATCGCGGTGACGTCGGCCCCTGTGCTTGTCGCTTGCTCGCCGCCACAGGCGGCAAGCCGGAATGCCAGTGCGAAAATGGCGCCGCGCATCAGAACCGCACCCGCACGCCGCCGAACAGCGAGCGGCCCTCGCCGGGATAGAAGACATCCGTGGGCGCGGTGCGCGCGTCGGTGACCGCGCCGAACTCGGCAACATATTCCTTGTTCGTCAGATTGCGCGCATCGAGAAACAGAGCGACGCCGTGCGGCAGGTCGATGCCCGCCGAGATGTTGAGCAGCGCATAGCCCGGCGCCTTCAGCGTATTAGCGTAATCGACCCAAACATCCTTCATCCGCCAGTCAACGAACGGCTCGATATAGGTGCCGGAGGGATGCTCGTAGCGCAGCGAAACGCGATACTGATGCTCGGGCACGACCGGCAGGCGATTGTTGCGGTAGATCGGATCGCCATCGAATTTGAAGTCCGACCAGGCATAGGTCTGGCGCAGGCGGAGCTGGCCGACGGTCGGGCTGTCGATGATGCGCCAGTCGAGGCTGGCTTCAATGCCTTGGTGCGTTGTGTCGCCGGCATTAAAGAAGGCGGCGGGATAGCCTGTAGCGGCACTGAAGCTCAGCAGTTCGCCTTCGATCCACGAGCGATAGAAAGTGACGTCCCAGGTGAAGGCGCCCATGCGGCCGCGCGTGCCCGCCTCGGCGGTCCAAGCCTTTTGCGCGGTGACCGGCACGAACTGTGGATAGGGCGACTGGACCAACGCGCCATAATGTGGCGGTTCGACCGAGCGGGTGACGTTGGCATAGATCTGGAACCCGCCATCGCCCTCATAGAGCAGTCCGATGCGCGGCGAGAACCAGTCGAACGTCTCGCGCGCGTCGTTCGTCGCCGAGAGCCGGTCGGTATAGTCGCGGGTGGCGCGCCCGTAGGAGCCGCCCGCCACGACGGCAAAGCGGTCGGTCAGGAATAAACGGCCCTCGGCGAACAGGTCGAGCCCGCTCGCTTCCTGTCGGCTGTTGCCGAACTGGAAGCCGTTGGCGCCACCCATGTTGACGAACAGGCCCTGATTATTGCGGCCCGTTCGATAATAGGCGCCGAAGAACAGGTCGGCCTTGTGCCCGCCGATTTCGCCCGACAGGTTGAACCGGCCAAATGCGCCCTGAGTGGCAATGTCCTGCTCGATGACGATCGGAATCGGATGGCGTAGATCAGTCCAGGTCGAATAGACCGCACCCTCGAAGGTCAGGCTGTCCGTCAGGCGCAGATGCGTCTGAAGCGTGACGCGCTGGACGTCCAGATCGCGCGACCATTTGTTGGCGACAACACCGGCGCCTGCCAGACGCGGACGGTTGAGCGCATCGGCCAGCGTTAGCGTGCCTGGCACCTCCTGGTCGATATCGGCGGCGTAGCCAATCAGGCGGACCTCGTTCTCGCCACCCCAACTATAGCCGAGGTTGAGTGTGCCTCGGACCGACTTCTGCTTGCTCTGCTCGCGATAGCCGTCCGAGGTGATCGCGTTGATCGAGCCATAGACATCGAAGGCACCGACCCGACCCGAGGCCGCCGCCTGTCCGCGATAGGTGTCGTAGGCACCGGCTTCGGCGCGCAGCAGGAATGGCGATTCCACCGTCTTGCCATTGGGGGTGATCAGGTTGACCGCGCCGCCCAATTGCGCCCCCCCGAAGCGTAGCGCATTGCCGCCCTTGTAGACCTCAATATAGCGCGCACCCAGCGGATCGACCTTCTGGAAATCCGAGAAGCCGTCGGCATCGGCGAACGGCACGCCGTCCTGCGCGATAAGCACACCGCGCTGGTGATAGCTTTGGTCGATACCCGATCCGCGGATCGAAAGGCGTGATTCTTCGCCGAAGCGCTTGTTCGAAAGCACGCCCGGCACGTCGCGCAACAAATCGGGCATGCCGATGGCGAGCCGGTCCTCATATGTTTCCGATGCCACGACCGACACCGATCCAGGCGTGCGTGCAAGCCGCTCGCGCGCGTCGGCGACGACCTGGGGATCGTCGGGATTGCGTTCGGCGGTGACAATGATCTCAGGTTCGCCACTCGCCGCAAGAGAGCGAGCCAGCGTGGATTGCGAAACAGCGGCGGTTTCCGCGAAAGCGGCATTGGACGTGAGAAGCGCAGCGGCGAGGGCGCTGGTCGAAAGCAAAAATCTGGACATGACTATCCCTGTTCCTTGATCGGGGCTGTCTGACCGCCCGTCAGCGGACAACAGAAACTGACTTCGCGCACAACCAGGCACGCGCGCCTCATCGGGGCGGCATGAAGGCCAGGCTCGAATTATTCGGAAGGATCAGGCGGTAAGGGGTGGGCCTTGCGGTGGTGGGCGCAGCCAAGTGTCGCGCTGAAAGATAAAGACAGATACTACGCGAAATACGGTGGCGACGATGAAGGTGATCGCAGTCGCCAACAGAATTGGGTCAACCCCGACAAGCGAAGGCGTTGCCAGGCCGGAGAACGCGCAAGGCTTGTCGAACGCGCTGTGCTTTTCGTCCTGTTTTTCGCCGTGATCACGATTGTCGTGGCGATCCATGTAGGCATGATCGCCGGCAGTCATGGAGGTATGCATCATCGCACCCCCCGCGCTCTGGCTATCGCAAGGCTGGATCACGAAAATCCCATTCGCCAGGCTGGGCATGTAGCCCATCGGCACCAGCATTTTGATGAACAACGCCGCCACGATCAGCGCCACGGCCAGCCAATGACAGCGGTGAATATGGCGGCGCAGGGATGTCACCACGCACCTGCCAGCATGGTTATGCTTGGCTGCGCCGCTGATCCTGTTCCGGCCGCCCCTCTCACCTCAACCGCCCCTAAAACATGCAGACAGGATACCTCTATGAAGATTTCAGCAATATGCAAACCAATTTCTATATTACAGGAGGCAAATTTTCTCGAGATCGGCTGAAGCAAGGGAAGCCTTCCCTTCCGCTGGCGACGATCAGAAGATTACCCATGATGTCTGACGGTATGTAAACACCGCAAAGACAAATAACTAGGTTAAATCAATGGTATGGTGCGTGGGGTTGCTGTACCCTGCGTCGAAAGCCGGTTGAACCAAAAGGTGATCGAAGTAGAACGGAACTCGGGCTTCGCGGTGAAGGGCTATCCGGATGATGCGACCTTCGTCATTGTCTCGAAGCAGCTTCAATGATGAGCTGATCTATTACCTTCAAGGACGTTTCGATGACGGATATGTGGGCGATGGAACTCGGCGCGGTGGGTGGCCCGCTTCGGCTTGTCGCCCGCGCGCTTCCAGACCCGGGACCAGGGGAACTGCTCATTAAGGTGACCGCCTGCGGTGTGTGCCGGACGGACCTCCATATTGTCGATGGGGAAGTGATCGCGAAACTTCCGATCATCCCGGGCCATGAGATTGTCGGGATCGTAGCCGCGATTGGAGAGGGTGCGACTGGTTTCCTGCCGGGCGACCGGGTCGGCGTTCCATGGTTGGGTCATAGCTGCGGCCACTGTGACTATTGCCGCTTGGGCCATGAAAATCTGTGCGACACGCCCGGCTTTACCGGATGTACGCGCGACGGCGGCTTTGCGACCCATGCCGTTGCAGATGCTCATTTCTGTTTCCGAATCCCCGAACTCTATTCGGATGAAGAGGCGGCGCCATTGCTTTGCGCGGGCCTGATCGGCTGGCGCTCGCTGCGTGCCGCCGGCGATGGTCGGCGTCTCGGGATATACGGCTTTGGCGCCGCAGCGCATATCATTGCGCAAATCGCCATCTGGCAGGGCAGGGAAGTCTACGCCTTTACCAAAGCGGGCGATAGCGAGGGTCAGGACTTTGCGCGGTCGCTTGGCTGCGTGTGGGCCGGCTCATCGGTCGGGCCAGCCCCTGTGAAGCTCGATGCCGCGATCCTCTTTGCGCCGGTCGGCGCGCTGATCCCGGTCGCGCTTCGCGCTATTCGCAAGGGAGGGCGGGTCATCTGCGCCGGCATCCACATGAGCGAGGTCCCTGCATTCCCTTATGCTGATCTCTGGGGCGAGCGCACGGTCGCCTCGGTTGCAAATCTCACCCGTGAGGATGGGACGAGCTTTTTCAAGGTCGTGCAAGAGGCTGGCGTCAAGACGGTCACGACAACCTTCTCCCTCGCTGACGCCAACATTGCCCTCGAGCGCCTTCGCGCAGGGGCTCTGGTCGGCGCGGCCGTTCTCCTTCCCGGAGAGCCGGGAAATTATCAACGCCAGGAATGATTTTCGTATGGCTCATGACCTGTTCGCGGGTCTCGGCGCCTCATGGTAATGTTACGGAGTGCGAGGCCTATCGTTCAGAACCATGATGCGGCCATGAGCAAAAACATATCGATCAAGGACGTGGTCGCCGTTGTCGATGGGACACCTGCTTCGCTCACTGGGGTCGATCAGGCGATCGCTTATGCGGGCATCCACGACGCGACGCTCACGATCGTCGTAGTGACTGAAAACCTGGCCTGGGCGGCAGCAGTCGATCCGATGGCATATGCCGATGCCATGGAGGCGTCGGACACTCAACGCAAAGAGTATGCCGCGGCGGTTCGCGAGCGTGTCGCAGGGGCGGGGGTCCACGTCGAGATCCATGCTCTGTTCGAAGCGCCGGGCCTTCTCCCCGGGCTTGCCAGGGCGGAAGGGCGGTATGCGGATATAGCCCTCGTCCCTGGGACTGGGGGCTGGCAGAGCGATGGCCTGCGCCGCCACATCACAGAGGCGCTCATGTTCGCGGGAGTACCGACAATGGTGATGCCAGCGACCTGGAGGCCGGCGCCCGTCACCCATGCCGCGCTTGGGTGGAACGCATCGCTTGAAGCCTTTCGGGCTGCGCGGACGATCCTCGATCTGGTCGAACCCGGCGCGACGGTCGACGTCGTCGTGGTAGACTCGCTCGGCGGTGATAAATCCGACCAGCCCGCGCCGGGAACCCGGATTGCCCGCTATCTTACCCGCCATGGCCATAATGGCGTCGTTCACGCCATTGGTTCAGCAGAGCACGGAACGTCAGCTGCTCTGCAACTTTTCGCCTTTGAGCGCCACGCCGACGTGCTCGTCATCGGGGGCTATGGGCGTTCGCGAGCCCTGGAATTCATTCTGGGCGGCGTGACCCGCGAACTGATCGCACGCCAGCGATTGCCGATCGTGTTCGTGCATTGATGATTGGCTGCGACCAATTGATTGCTAACGGAGGATGTCATGAAAGCTCTGGTTTATCACGGTTCTGGTCAGAAAAGCCTCGATGAGCGCACCAGACCCGGAATTCAGGCCCCGACCGATGCGATTGTGCGGATAACGAAAACGACGATTTGCGGCACCGATCTGCACATCCTCAAGGGCGATGTCCCCACTTGCGAACCAGGCCGAATTCTTGGCCATGAGGGTGTCGGGGTTATCGAGGAAGTCGGTACTGCGGTCGGCAGCTTCAAGGCTGGCGATCATGTCCTCATTTCCTGCATCACATCCTGTGCGCGCTGCGAATATTGCCGTCGCGGCATGTATTCGCACTGTGCCGACGGCGGCTGGATTCTGGGCAATACGATCGACGGGACGCAGGCGGAATTCGTCCGCATTCCTCACGCTGACAACAGCCTCCATCCGATACCCGCCGGAGCGGACGAGGAAGCACTCGTGATGCTCAGCGACATTCTTCCCACCGGCTATGAATGCGGCGTCCTCAACGGCAAGATCTCGCCGGGAAGCAGTGTGGCAATTGTCGGGGCAGGTCCGATCGGTCTTGCGACGCTGCTCACCGCGCAGTTCTATGCGCCGGCCCGCATCGTCATGATTGATCTGGATGACAACCGCCTTGCTGTCGCGCGTCGCTTCGGTGCAACCCATACATTCAACAGCTCGCGTGATGCTGTCGTTCAATCGATTCGCGACCTGACGGAAGGTAAGGGCGTCGATGCTGCGATCGAGGCGGTCGGCGTGCCTTCAACGTTCGAACTGTGTCAGGAGCTGGTCGCCCCCGGCGGCGTGATCGCCAATGTCGGCGTGCACGGTTCGAAGGTCGATCTTCATCTGGAAGAACTCTGGTCGCGCAACGTCACGATCACGACGCGTCTCGTCGATACGGTTAGCACGCCGATGCTTCTAAAGACGGTTGCGGCGAAACGATTACAGCCAGAACAGCTCGTTACCCATCGCTTTGTGCTTGATGACATTCTCGCGGCTTATGAAACCTTCTCGAACGCGGCCACCTCCCAGGCGCTGAAGGTTGTCATTGCCCTGTGATCGAGGATCAGCGCGTTGGCTCAAACCTGCCCGAAAGAGACTCGAGGTCGGCGCCGGTCGATTTGGAAGAAGTGCGCTGGCATGCGTTACCTGGCAGCGAGATCGGCCGGATCCTTGATGTGGAGCTTACCGGGCTCTCGCAAGAGGATGTCCGCCGTCAAGCTGCCCGTTTCGGTCCCAATGCGCTACCCAGCGCAGCTCGGCGCAACCCGCTGCTGCGCTTTCTGGCCCAGTTCAACAATACGCTGATCTACGTCCTGCTCGCCGGCGCGCTGGCGGCCGCGTTGCTCGACCATATGATCGATGCGGTGGTCATCCTGGCGGTGGTGATCGTGAACGCGATCATCGGCTATATCCAGGAAGGGAAGGCCGAACAGGCGCTGGAAGCAATCCAGCAGATGATTGCGCCGAAGGCGAGCGTTGTCCGCAGCGGAAGCCGACAGACGATCCCCGTCTCCCAGATCGTTCCGGGCGATCTTGTCCTTATCGAAGCCGGGGATCGCGTTCCCGCAGATCTGCGGCTGCTTCATGCACGCCGTCTTCTGATCGACGAAGCGATTCTGACCGGTGAATCGATGGCAGCGGAAAAGGAGGAGGAGGTTCTTCCTGCGGAGACCGTGTTGGCGGACCGTCGTAACATGGTCTTTTCCGGCACTCTGGTTGCGGCCGGTCAAGCAAACGGGATCGTCGTCGCGACCGGTGCCCTTACGCAGATCGGGCGGATCAGTTCGCTGATCCAGTCCGTCGAAACGATGGCGACGCCGCTTCTGCAGCAAATCAACCAGTTCGCGCGCCGCTTCACCTGGTTCGTGCTGGCAGGCGGCCTGGCGCTTTTTGCATTCGCCGTCCTGGTGCGGAGCTACGACTGGGTCGACGCCCTCATCGCTATTGTCGCACTTGCCGTGGGTATCGTGCCGGAAGGCCTGCCTGCGGTGATCACCATCACGCTTGCCATCGGCGTGCGCCGCATGGCGGCACGCAATGCCGTCATCCGCAAGCTTCCCGCCGTCGAAACGCTCGGCGCCACGTCGGTAATCTGCTCGGACAAGACCGGCACGCTGACCCGCAACGAAATGACGGCCCGCCGGATCACCACGGCGAGATACACCATGCTCGCCAGCGGTACAGGCTATGTCCCGGAGGGCCATATCCAGATCAGGGGCGCCGGCGATCAGGCCGGGGCCATGGCCGCCTCCTTGCCGCTGATCCGCTGCGGCCTTTTGTGCAACGATGCGTCGCTGCGCAGGATTGGGGAGGAATGGCGCGTCGAAGGCGATCCCATGGAAGGCGCGCTGTTTGCCCTGGCCATGAAGGCGGCGGTCGATCCGGAACTGGAGCGTTCCGAATGGGAGCGCCTCGACGAGATTCCATTCGATGCCGCGCACCGTTTCATGGCAACGCTTTGCCGCGGACCTGACGGTGCGATGATGCTCTTCGTCAAGGGCGCACCCGAGGCCATCTTCGCGATGACTGCGCCCGGCGATATCAGCTATTGGGACCAGGCCATAACCGAAGCGGGAAGCGAGGGCGAGCGTGTCCTCGCGTTTGGAGCGAAGGAGATGCCGCCGGATGCGGAGCGCATCTCCTTCGCCGACATGGCCAGCGTCCGGTTGCTCGGCCTTGTCGGCTTCATCGATCCGCCGCGCCTCGAAGCGAAGGAAGCGATCGCCGAATGCCGTTCGGCCGGGATCGACGTCAAGATGATCACCGGCGACCATGCCGCAACGGCGCTGGCGATCGCGCGCCAGCTCGATCTGGCTGACGATCCGCAGGTGATGACCGGCGTGGATGTCGAGCGGCTTTCGGACGAGGAACTCGAACAAGTCGTCAACCGTGTCGCTGTCTTCGCTCGGGCCAGCCCGGAGCACAAGCTGCGCATCGTTCGCGCTTTACAGGCGCAGGGCAAGATCGTCGCGATGACCGGCGACGGAGTGAATGATGCCCCGTCGCTCAAGCAAGCCGATGTCGGCGTGGCCATGGGTATCAAGGGGACCGAAGCATCGAAGGAAGCCGCCGCCATGGTGCTCCTCGACGACAACTTCGCATCGATCGTCAGCGCCGTGCGCGAGGGCCGGACCGTCTATGACAACATCAGGAAAGTCATTTCCTGGGAAATCCCCACAAATGGCGGTGAGACGCTCGCCGTCGTCCTCGCGATCCTCGTGGGTTTTGCCCTGCCGATGTCGGCAACCCAGATTCTGTGGGTCAACCTCATCCTTGCCGCGACCCTTGGTCTGGTGCTCGCCTTCGAGCCAACCGAGCCGGGCGCGATGCAGCGCCGTCCGCGCGAGCGCGGCGCGCCCTTGCTTTCACCGTTCCTCCTCTGGCGCGTGGTGCTGGTGTCGGTGCTGTTCGCCGCCGTCACGCTCAGCATTTTCTTCTACACGCTCAACCAGGGCCGCAGCCTCGAAGTCGCCCGCACGATGGTCGTCAACATGTTCATCATCGCGGAGATCTTCTACCTCTTCAACGTCCGCTATCTGCATACGACCTCGCTGACGTGGCGCGGTGCCGTCGGTACGCCGGCAGTGCTGATCGCGATCGTCATCCTGATCGTTGGTCAGGCGCTCTTCACCTATGCGCCGTTCATGAACGCGATCTTCAACTCGCGGCCGCTCACCTTCGCCGACCTCGCGCTGCTCGTTTTTGCCGGCGCCGCTCTCATGCTCCTGCTCGAGGTCGAAAAGCACGTCATGCGGCGGCTGGGCTGGTTCAAGGAACTTAACGAGCAGGAGAACGAAATATGACCAAGGGGTCTTTCCCCAGGCGCATCGCCCTGGCAACCGACCTCAGCCACCGTTGTGATCGCGCGCTCGACCGGGCCCTGCTCGTCGCCAAGGCCTGGCAGGCGCAACTCACCGTCATTCACGCGCTTGCTTCACCCGAAGATTCTTCTCTGTTCGGGAGCTTGCGCGACTTGCCGTCCTGGCGCCGTCCGCCCGATCCGGTTCAAAAAGCGCGTGGCCGCATCTACGGGGATCTGGTGCACGAGGATCCCGGCATCGACATCGCGGTTCACGTCGAAACGGGCTCGCCGGCAGAGGTGGTGCTGCGGGCTGCCCGAGCGTCTCAGGCTGGGTTGATCGTCACCGGCGTTGCCCGTGACGAACTGCTGGCGCGCATGTTTCTTGGCGATACCGTCGACCGGCTGATCCGTAAATCTCCCGTTCCGATCCTCATCGTTCGCGACCGCGCCTTCGAGCCCTATCACCATATGCTCGTCGCGACGGATTTTTCGGAGCCCTCCCGCGTTGCGCTCGAGACGGCCATCGGCTTCTTCCCGGATGCGGGCATCTCGCTCTTCCACGCCTATGACGCGCCCTTTGCCGGCTACCTCGGCCACACCGAGATTGAGAAGCAGTTGGACGGATATGGTAAGGACGCAGCCGACAAGTTCCTGGCGGAAGCCGGGCTCGCGCCTGATGCCGCTCGCAAGGTCAGCCGCATGATCGAACATGGGGTGCCCGAGGGTCTGTTGCGGGATTATGCCGAGAGTTCGCGGCGTCATCTCACCGTGGTGGGCACCCATGGCGGCGGCATGGTCTATGAGACGCTGATTGGAAGCACGGCGCGCAAGATCATCGATGCCGTCCCGGGCGACGTCCTTCTCGTACCCGATCCCGCCAGGCGCAAGGCGGACTAACCGCGTGGTCCATGCAATCGTCTGGATTGGCGTTGGGGTTGCGGCCTTGATCACCGGCGCCGAGCTGCTGGTAAGAGGCGGCGCGGCGCTGGCAGCGCGGCTTGGCATTTCCCCTCTGCTCATCGGTCTCACCGTAGTCGCGCTCGGTACGAGCACGCCGGAACTCGCCGTCGGCATCGAGGCCGCCATTCAGGGGAATGGCTCCCTGGCGGTCGGCAACATAGTTGGCGCCAACATCATCAACATCTTGCTCATTCTCGGTTTCAGCGCCGCCTTGCGACCGCTCGCCATCCAGATGCAGACCTTACGACTGGAACTGCCAGTTATTGTTCTGGCGGCGGTCACGCTTTTCACGTTTGCATGGGACGGCGTTCTGTCGCGGCTTGAAGGTCTTCTCCTGGTAACGATGGGAGCGGCCTTCACGTTGGCCCTCATCCACACGGCGCGGCGGGAGAGCTTCAAGGTCAAGCGGGAATTTGCTCGTGAATACAGCGTCAGACGCCTGCCCGGCCGCCAGGCCCTAACTGAATTTCTGATGTTGATCGTGGGCATCGTCGTGATAGTCGCCGGCGCCGACTGGCTGGTGGATGGCGCGGTCGCACTTGCCCGGCTCTGGCATGTGTCGGACGCCTTCATCGGCTTGACCATCGTTGCCATCGGCACGACGACCCCCGAACTCGTGACCACGATCATCTCGACTATCCGGGGGGAGCGCGACATCGCAATTGGCAACCTCATCGGCAGCAGCGTCTACAACATCCTCGTGATCCTGGGTGTGACCAGCTTCACGTCAACGGGCGGAATTGATGTCGGCAGCCACCTTATCCGCGTCGATATCCCGGTCATGCTCGGCGTCGCGCTGCTGTGCATCCCGGTTTTTGTGAGTGGACGCCAGATTTCGCGGATCGAAGGCGGCCTCTTCGTGAGCGCTTACGCAGCCTATCTCAGCTACCTCATCATAGAGCGCACATGACGGTCGTCGTACCCAACGAGCGGGAATTTTGATCAACCAGGAAGGAGAGAAACATGCTGAAAGATCTCGTCGCAATCGTCGATAATGGAGAAGCCGCCCGTGGCTTCATCAAGCACGCCACGGCTTTCGCGGCCGCGCAGGACGCACATCTTGCAATATCCCTGATGATGGACATCTTCGACAATGCCGCCGTTTTGCCACCCTTCGACTACTACCCGGTTATCCTGGATCGCATCGACGACGAAGCGAAGCGCCGCACGGAAACGGTGAAGGCCGCCGTGGAAGATGCGCCGATCCCCGTCGAGGTCCGCCCGGTCGCGGACGCCCTTGCGTATCTTGGCGGAGTGTCACGTGTTGAAGGGCGTTATGCCGATCTCTTGCTGATCGGCGGAGCTTCGGCCTTCGACAACCAGAAATTGCGCCGCCGGAGCCTGCAGGCCGCCGTCACGGGATCGGGAGGGCCGGTCCTGGTCCTGCCCGACAATGCAAAGCTCGAGCGCGTGGGACGGGCCGTTCTGGGATGGGACGCCTCGAGCGAAGCGCGCCGCGCCGCGCGAGACCTGATCGATGTCGCAGATCCGGGCGCTGTCATCGACGTCGTCTGTGTGGATCCGGAGCCCACTGCCGAAGGCCACGGCCCGGCGCCCGGCTCGGATATTGCCCGCCACCTCGCGCGCCACGGCTTCAAAGTCGACGTCCATGTGATCAGTTCGGCTGGCCGGCGCGTCTCGGTGGTTCTCCAGGATTTCGCGAGAGATACGGGAGCGGATCTGCTCGCCATCGGTGCCTTTGCCCATTCGCGGGTGCGCGACATCCTGCTGGGCGGCGTCACGCGCGAGCTGATCGACGACGTTAGCCTGCCTGTCCTGATGTCGCGTTGAGAGCGTAAAAAATCATAGCCTTCATCTGATAAAGAGAGGGGGGGTGATGATACACCGCCCCCCCCTTCCAAATTCCGGATTATCCAGCTTGTCTGTGCTGGTGCAATATAAGACCTTTCAGGAGCGCCGGCGGCAAGGTTCGGCGGAAACGGCCGAGACTCTGTCTACCGATCAGGCCGCCTGTGAAAGCGTTGCGGCGATCTGGTCCTTGATCGCCAGGCGGCGCTTGCGCAGTTCGGTTTCGCGATCCTGCGATGTTGGCTGAACGTTGGTTTCGGCCACGTGGATTTCGTCGTTTACCTCATCATAAGTGGCGAGCAGCTGAGCAAAGATCGGGTCTGAAACTTTCAGCGCGTGGATCTTGTCCATCTGGTCCGGGAATTCTTCGCCCAAGGTATGGGGTGTATTCGACATGGCTTACTCCGTTGGCTTCGATGCAAGCGTGATAGAAGACGCGCAACGGTGCGCCCATAAGTAGGTTTCCTAATCCGCTCCCCGCCAGATTCACTATACCCATTGCCGCCCCAAGACGATGGATGCTTCGCATGGATTGAGCGGCGCTCATCGCAAGCGGACCCTTTCGACTCCTCCAGGCTGAGGAGTGGATCGATGAACAAGCATGTGTCGGACGGTCCGATAAGCCGGCTGCGCCAGCGGCTGATCAACGATATGACCACGCGCCGCTTCAGACACGAGAGACGGATGTCGACGATCTGGTGCATGAGGCGCTGCGGCGCGCCGCGCAGTGCAACTATCTGCGCGATGTCGGGCGATGGCCCCCACATCGCGAGTGTCGAAGATGTCCGCTGGTTCCAGATCATGCAGCAGGAGGCAGGTGTTCCTGCGCCGACCATGAACAGTATCGTCGCGGTGTTGCGGCTCTTCTTCTCCCATACGCTCGACCGACCCGGGTTCCCGTGGGTTCGAGCGTCACGACTCGCAAGGGAAAATAGTGGTGATCCAACCGGCAGGTTGGACCTATCTCGCCCGAAGCGCGTTCATTCCTCGTTGTAGAGGCCTTCGGCTCTGGCCCGCGCCATGACGTTGGCAACGATGCGATCGCAGCGCTCACCGGCGAAGCTGAAGACATCGCCGATTGTGAGGTCGATCTCCTGCGCAAGGCTTTCGCGCAACAGCGCGCGGGCGCGGAAATGCCGTGTTCCGCACCGTAGCTGCGGGGATGTCCAGGATTTCCACTACTTCGTCCACGCTCATTTCTTCGACCGCGCGTAGCACGAAGACACTGCGGAACATCTCGGGGAGCAGGTCGATGCGCCTCTCAATGAGAGCCCGGATCTGCAACCGCTCGGCGGATTGCTCCGGCCCGCGGTCCGGAGCCTCGGTGAGTGCCGACTGCGTGTCATGATCGGGTGATATCATGGCGGCCTCCAGGGGAATGATCTGCGCACTTTTTCGGCGCAAGCGGCCAAGCGCTTCGTTAACGGTGATACGGACCAGCCATGTCGACAACTTGCTTTCGGCGCGGAAACCCGAAAGCGCTCGCCAGGCTTTCATCCAAGCTTC
>Ga0172382_10001171_pt1 | contig 47636 bp, 41 predicted proteins | sample Leawel138RmetaG_FD_122245 | JGI IMG/M metagenome (GOLD analysis project Ga0172382, IMG submission 122245) | Leachate microbial communities from a municipal landfill in Southern Ontario, Canada - Leachate well 138R metaG | ecosystem: Engineered > Solid waste > Landfill > Unclassified | place... | reverse complement strand
GTTCCTTTATATATTCTTCGGTAATGGGCTTGCCGTTACGGTGAAGCTTCCCTTCGGAAACGGAGATAACATCTCCCGGCAAACCTACCACTCGCTTGATAAAATCACGGCTGGTATCGCCGGGAAACTTAAAGACTACGACATCACCGTAAACAGGCTGCTTGAAGTGGTAAACAAACTTGCTTACCAGTATGCGATCACCCACGTTAAGCGTTGGTTCCATCGACCCTGATGGGATATAAAACGCCTGGATGATAAATGCCCTTATAATCAAAGCAAGAACAACAGCGATGACCAAAGATTCTGCTGTCTCTTTGATCTCCGCTTTGAGACGTTCATTCATTAAGATCTTTTCTCCTTGATACGAGCAGACTTTCCGGCTCGTTCACGTAAATAATAAAGCTTGGCCCTTCTGACATCGCCTCGTCGCAAAACATCTATTCTGTCCACACGGGGCGAATTAATCAAAAAAGTCCTTTCCACACCTACACCATTACTTATGCGCCGGACAGTAAAGTTAGCATTGACACCGCCATTACGCTTACGAATGACTACGCCTTCATAAGACTGCACTCTTTCACTTCCGGCTTCAACGACCTTTACATATACCTTGACGGTATCCCCGACATTGAATTCCGGCACATTCTCTTTAATAAACTCCTGCTCTATAACCTTTATCTGGCCCATGGTATCCCCCACATTTTTAATTTAGGCTTATATATAAACCGAGCTGCATGTTCATTATTAATTCTATGCGCCCGTTAAAAACAGGCAAGCAAGATTATATCATAATGACCAACGGGTTACAACCGCGCCGAAGGCCGTTATTAGGGCTAAATTTGGATCAAACTTGGTTAAAGTGAGACATCCCTATTCTTAATAAGTTCACACATCATGCTTTTGTCGTCATCAACAAGATCGGCCTTCAGCAGTAATTCCGGTCTTCTCTGCAAGGTGCGGCGCAGCATTTCATGCCGGCGCCAGCGTTCAATCCGGCTATGATTGCCGGAGAGGAGAACCTCCGGCACACCAAGCCCCCGATACTCTGCCGGGCGTGTATAATGCGGATACTCCAGCAAGCCGGCATAGTGTGATTCCTCTTTATGGGCTTCGATCGCTCCCAGAACACCGGGGAGCAATCTGGAAACGGCCTCCACTATAGCCATAGCAGCTACTTCGCCACCCATAAGGATATAATCACCCAGCGATATCTCTTCATCTGCCAATGCCGCCCGCACTCTTTCGTCAACACCTTCATAATGTCCGCAAAGAATGAGCAGCCCGTCCCTGGCTGCCAATTCCTGTGCTCTCTTCTGATTTAAGGTTTTCCCCTGAGGGGTAACCATAATAGTGTGCGGTTTGTATCCGCGCAATGCAGTTATTGCATCTACAGCTTCAAAAAAAGGCGGGGCCTTCATTACCATGCCGGCGCCTCCGCCATAAGGAGCATCATCAACCGTCCTGTGCCTGTCGCTGGTATAATTGCGAAGATCGTGCGCTTCAACGACCAATATGCCTCTTTCCCGTGCCTTTTTTATAAGGCTCTCAGATAAGTGGCTCTCAATTATGCCGGGAAAGATTGTAACTATATCCAATGTATACCTGCGCCCTTCGGGTGCAGGTGCCGACCCTTGATTATCAGTTGTCGCTTTCAGGATTCCCATGCAAGCCTCCGGGCTCGACACTTTTGATATTTACTCCAGCATACCATCCAGCGGATCGATTACCATGCGCCGCCGCTCCATATCTATCTCCCTGACTACGTCATGAATAGCGGGGATAAGATGTTTTCCCACAACGTAAACATCGTTAGCACCCGTTTTTATGACTTCCTCGATCTCGCCCAGAAAATCGCCGAAAAGAGTGTAAACTTTAAGTCCGATTATATCATCGATCAGGTATTCACCCTCAACCAGCGGCGTCAACACATCCGGCGGAACCATGACGCGACTGCCGCGAAGCAGCTCTGCGTCGTTCCTGGTATCGCAACCCTTAAGCTTAAGTATCAGATATCCCTTATGCGGCCTGGCGTTTTCAACTTTATACAATCTGTCCGGAGCATGAGAATCAATCAGCCGGACCTCTACACCCTGTAGCGGCTGAAGATCCATTTGCGGATTAAACTTGACCTCTCCGGTTATTCCGTGTACGCCTGTAATAACGCCGGCCTCTACCATCTCAAGGGTCAAGATATGATCTCCATTGAAACCTTTTTACCATCCTTAGTGGCTGCAGCCTTAAGGATAGTCCGCAAAGCATTGGCTATTTTACCATGCTTACCGATAACCTTACCCATATCATCGGGAGCAACTCTGACCTCAAAGATAACGGTTCTCTCGCCTTCTACCGGCTGGACTTCAACCTCATCGGGATAATCCACTAAAGATTTAATCAAATACTCCAGCAATTCCTTCATATAAGCACCCCCTGAAACGACCACCCGGGCAGTCATTGTTATCGGCTTCAAATTCTCTTGCATACCCGGTTACCCGTTATTTGCTTTATGTCGAGCAATCGATGATAACCCAGGCCTTTGCTGCCTGCATGAAACCTCAGGCTTCAGCAGGCTCCGGGCTTTCAACCCCGACAGACTCAGCGATCGTAGTTGCAGGCATTATGCCCTTCTGTTTCAGGAGTGAAACTACGGAATCCGATGGAGATGCTCCTGTCGCCAGCCAGTGATTCAGCCTTTCCTCGTCGATATTAATCTCGGCAGGATCGGTCAGCGGATTGTAATACCCTAGGATCTCTATAAAACGTCCGTTACGCGGGGACCTCTTATCACATACGACCACACGGTAAAACGCCTGCTTCTTGGCTCCCATCCTTTTCAATCTGATTCTTGTCGCCACCTTGTTACTTCCTCCTCTTTATTGTTTATGCCTTGCTTGTCTGCCCTTTTAATTCATTTTTCTCTTAAAATGGGAACTTCGGCATCACGCCGTACGCTCCCTTATGTTCCATGTCCGACAGACGTTTCATCATCTTCTTTGCCTGTTCAAATTGTTTCAGCAGGCTGTTGACCTCCTGAACATTACATCCGCTTCCGCTGGCTATCCTGCGTCTGCGGCTGCCATCGATGATCTGGGGGTTACCCCGCTCCTGCCTTGTCATAGAGCCGATCATAGCCTCCACCCGGACCATCTGGCGCTCATCTATATTGATGCCGCCCTTATCTTTCATACGCTCAAAGCCGGGCACCATGGCCAACAGCTGATCCAGCGGCCCCATCTTGCGCATCCGGCGCATTTGCTGGGCAAAATCCTCGAAGTTGAAGCTATTGGTCTTCAACTTCTTTTCCAATGCCTCAGCCTCGGCCGTATCCACCGCAGCCTGGGCTCTCTCTATCAGGGTCAGGACATCTCCCATGCCCAGGATCCTAGAGGCAATACGCTGAGGATGGAATTCCTCCAGAGCGTCCAGCTTCTCTCCGACACCGATAAACTTTATCGGCAGGCCGGTGACCGCTCTGATGGATAATGCTGCCCCGCCGCGGGTGTCACTGTCAAAACGGCTCATGATATAACCGGTAAGCCTGACATGACTGCCGAATTCCTGAGCCACATTAACGGCTTCCTGCCCCATAGCGGCATCCAAAACCAGCAGAATCTCCTGCGGCCGGGATATCTCCTCCAGCCGGTGGATCTCTTCCATCATATCTTTATCAATATGTAAACGGCCGGCTGTATCTATAATGACCGTATCCAGCGATTGCTGCCCTGCAGCAGAAAGGGCGCCTCGCACTATATCCTCCGGACGGCTGTTTCCCATACTGAACACAGGCGTTCCGATACTCTCTCCAAGCACTTGCAACTGCTTGACGGCGGCAGGCCTGTATATATCGGCCGCCACCAGCAAGGGGCGTCTGCCTTCACGATTCAACAAACCGGCCAGCTTGGCTGCTGTGGTCGTCTTGCCGGAACCCTGAAGCCCTACCAGCATGATTACCGTCATGCCTGTGGATGAGCGAGCAAGCTTGCCTGCATCGTCACCCATAATATTTATCAATTCGTCATGGACTACTTTAATCACATGCTGACCGGGCGTCAGGCTATGGAGTATATCATCTCCCACCGCCTTATCATGTACAGCCGCGATGAAATCCTTGACAACTTTGAAGTTTACATCGGCCTCAAGTAAAACCAGCTTTATTTCCCGCAGTGCCTCTTTGACATCACTTTCGCTCAGTCGACCCCGGCTCCGCAATTTATCAAAAACGTCCTGCAGCTTATGCGACAGGTTATCGAGCACTCAAACCACCGCTCCTTTGTCAATACGCTTTAGTATATCGACGCTTATCTTTTTTGTCAATTTCAGAGTTGGCTTTGGGGTCAGGAGTTTACATTTAACATTTTTGGAAAAATGTTAAATGTAAACTCCTGACCCCACTTAGTAGCTCCTCTTATTTTACAAGTTCACGAGCAAAGATATCGGGATCAAACGGCACGATATCCTCGATTTTTTCGCCCGTGCCCAGAAATTTTACCGGCAATTTTAGTTCCGATACTATGGACAATACGGCCCCGCCTTTAGCCGTACCATCTGCTTTGTTCAACATAAAGCCTGTTACATTTACAGCTTCTTTGAATAACCTGGCCTGGTTGACGGAGTTCTGCCCCGTAGTGGCGTCCAGCGCCAGCAAGACCTCTGAAGGTCCTTCAGGCACAACTTTAAGGATGATACGGGATATCTTCTTCAGTTCCTCCATCAGATTGGCCTTATTATGCAGGCGGCCTGCCGTGTCTATCAAGACTGCATCAGCGCCTCTGGCACGAGCAGCATTGAGGGCATCAAAGACTACGGCTGCCGGATCGGCGCCTTCCTGATGCTTGATCAATTCCACGCCGGCCCTGTTGCACCATACCGCCAGCTGATCAACGGCTGCCGCCCTGAAAGTATCGGCGGCTGCCACCAGAACACGAAGCCCTCTCTTTTTGAGCAAGGCTGCCAGCTTGGCTGTGGTAGTGGTCTTGCCGCTGCCGTTGACACCGGTAATAAGTATCACTGCCGGATTGCCGCTTAACTGTAACCCGATTTCACCATCTGTGCTGTGCAACAGGCGTGAGATATTATCGGCCAGTAAAGTGCGAACCTCATCAACATATTTAAAACCGCTGCGGCTGTTGACTTCCCTGAGCGGATCGACCAGCGACATTGCCGTTTCCAGGCTGATATCGGATTGAATAAGAAGCTCTTCCAATTCATCAAGCATCTCTTCATCCACGCTGACGCGGCCGTTAAAAAGATTATCTATTTTTTTTACTAACGTTTTAAACATTTTTCTCTCTCCGGCCCTTTGACCCTTTAGCAACATTCCTGCGGGCTATTTTGCCTTTACGCTCTTCTCGTTCTCCCAAACGGCTAGCCGGCTATAGATTATTCACCTCATCAACCATTTTGACCGATACTATACGGGAAACGCCGGGTTCGGACATAGTTACTCCGTAAAGTGTCCGGGCCGTTTCCATGGTCCCTTTATTATGCGTTATTATCAGGAACTGTGTCCGGCCGGCAAATTCACGCAGTACTTCGCCAAAGCGCTCCACGTTGGATTCATCCAGCGCTGCCTCTACCTCATCCAGCACGCAGAATGGACTGGGCTTAACCTCCAGAACGGCAAAAAAGAGAGCCAGCACTGTCAATGTCCGCTCCCCACCTGAAAGCAGGGTCAGGTTCTGCATCTTCTTTCCCGGCGGTTTGGCGACGATTTCAATACCGGAGTTAAGCGGATCGCTCTCATCCTTTAAGTATATATCGGCTTCGCCACCCCCGAAAAGCCTTACAAAAAGCCGCTGAAAGGCCCGGGATATCTCGGCAAAGGTGGAAGAGAACTTGGACAGAGACACTCTATCGATCTCATCGATGGCCTCCAACAGTGCCTCTCGTGCTTTGACAAGATCATCCCGCTGCGTAGTCAGCAACTCATATCGTTCTTTAAGGTCCGTAAGCTCCTGACGGGCTTTAAGATTGACTGCGCCGGCATTTTCAATCACGGACCGCAGTTCCCCTACCTCCTCAGCCAGGGCTGTTTCGCTTTCGACCATATGCGCTATTTCCCGCCCTTCATTATACCCAATCCGGTACTCCTCGCGCAATCTCTGGCAAAGGGCGTCACGATCGGCTTCCAGGCGCGCTGCCTGCAACTGCAGCCTGTGTTCTTTAGATTGTAGATCGGAGATTGCCTGTCTGGCGGTACGCACGCCATCCTCCAAACTTGCACATTCGGCCTGCAACCGCTGTCTGGCTGCTCTGCATGCCTCTAAATCGGTTTGCAGCATATCCCGCCTTGCGGAGGCATCCCCGCGTGATTTCTTCAGAACCTCCACAGCGGCAAGGAGTCTTTGGAGATCGGCCTTTGCAACGGCAATATGACCGGCTGCTTCTGTCGTAAATTTACTATTTTGCGCCAGCCCTTTCTCCAGTTCCTCCAGTCGGCCAAGCAGTGTCTGCTCTCTGTGGTTCAGTGAGCCTATCTCCATGCGCCGAGCGGTAACGACTTCCTGCAACTCTCGCTCTTTTGAAGCCAGTTCATCTTCTCGTGCAAGATAGCTCTGCAAGGCGGCATCGGCATCGATTGAACCATCCTGGATCTGGCGCAGTTCATCTCCTATTAAAACGATCTCCTCAGAAACGTTCGCCAATTCATTTTTGTAGCTCTCCACGGCAAGTGATGCCTTGCGCATTTCATTTTCCAAAGCATCTTTGCGCCAGGCAGCCTGATTAAGCTCCTCTCGAAGGGCTGCCAGCCGTTTATTCATTTCAGCAAGAGTATTTTCGCTGTTTTTAATATCCTCCTGCAGAGCAACAGCTGCTGCGGATATTGTCCTGCGCTGATCGGATAATTCTTTTTCGGCTTCGTCCAGGCCTTTCAGAGCGGCGGCAGCTTCCGCCAGTTCACGCTCCCGCGCTAAAAAATTCTGCCGCCGAGCGCTGCTTCCACCGGTTATAGCTCCTCCGGGACTGATTGATTCGCCCTCCAGAGTAACAATACGTATATCTCTGTCGCTTCTGGCCAGTTCCACAGCGGAATCCAGATCCGGCATAACGATAATATGCCCAAGCAACAGCTCCAGCGCCTCTTTATATTCCGGCGCACATTCCACCAGATCGGCTGCCCGGCCGACAACGCCCGGCTTATCTGCATAACGCCTGAACTTGGTCCTGTCCGGCGCTTTTATCATATTTAGCGGCATAAAGGTAGCTCTGCCGCCTTTATGCCGCTTAAGCCTGGCAATCATCTCTTTGGCCGTAAGATCGTCACGAGTAATGATATTCTGTATGGCCGAACCCAAGGCTGTTTCAATGGTAACCTCATACTTTCCAGAGACATTGATAATATCGGCCACCGTGCCGATAACCTGCGTCGTCTGACCGGCACGCATCCAGCCGATAACGCTCTTTACTCCCTGATAATAACCTTCCAGGTTCTTCTCCATCTCCCGTAGAAGATCGTAGCGGGATTGCAATGAGGCCGCCTGACGCTGCATCTGTGAAGCCTCTTCTGCCTGTGCAACCGATTTAGCCTCCAATCCGGCTGCCTGCTGCATAAGGCTCTTCAGCTCGTCTGCGCTATCATCCCGTTGTGCAATTAATGCGCTCTGCTTTATCTCCAGTGCCGCAATCTCGGCCTGCTGCTGTTCGTGAGATGCTTGATGATTCTGCCTTTCCTGTTCAGACCGCTGCAGGCTCTCGGAGAGTGATTGATGCTGTTTCTCCCGCTCTTCCAACAGGCTGCGTCTGCCGGCCATATCGGCCACTGTTCCAAGATTGTTCCGGCGCATATCCTCTATCCTGGAGCGATAGCTCTCCACTTGCTCGGCTATAGCCTTGCGCCGGGTTACGGCCGCCTCTTCCTCTGCAGCAGCTTCCACAATCCTTTTTTTTAATTCGGCCAGTTCTTCTTGAGAGGACGCACTCTCCTGCCGGGCCTGACGGCACCATTCATCCGCTTCGGCGGATCTCGTTTCAAGATCAGCAAGATGCCGTTTGAGGTTGCTTATCTTTTCCTCATTAAGCCTGTATTCACTGTCAAATCTATCGGATTCCGATGTGGCCTGCTGCAACGCGATACGCAGACCGTCGGCTTTATCATCTTCGGATGTCTGCTTTATCCTGGCGGTGGCCAGTTCGGTTTCAAGTGTCTCCATGCGACCTTCATGCATGCGTAACTCAATAGTAATAGTGCCTGTCTGTTCGGCAATCTTTTCCAAACGGGCGATAAACTTTGCTATGCGATGAATAAATAGATCCAACTGAGCGGATTGCAGCCGCTGAGCAGCTGCTTTATATTCCTCGGCTTTGGCGGCATCCTCTTCCAGCGGACCTATCTGGCGCTCTATTTCCAGTGCAATATCGTTAAGCCTGATAAGATTAGTCTGGGTAGTATCCAGCTTGCGCAATGCCTCACGCTTACGATATTTGTATTTCTGTATTCCGGCGGCTTCTTCAAATATGGAGCGCCTGTCTTCAGGTTTATTGCTGAGGATTGCATCTACCTCTCCCTGTGTAATAAAGGCATAGGCCTCTTTCCCCAGACCGGTATCCAGTAACAGATCGCTGATATCTTTCAAACGACAGGGTGTTTTATTGAGCAGATATTCGCTGTCTCCTGAACGATAGAGGCGCCTTGTTATGCTGACTTCATCGTATTCCAGGGGAAGCTGTGAATCGGAGTTATCAAGAATGAGTGTCACTTCGGCCAGATTCAAAGGACGTCGTCCGGCACTGCCGGCAAAGATAACATCTTCCATACGGCTGCCTCGTAGTTGTCTGGGGTTCTGCTCTCCCATTACCCAGGCTACAGCATCCGATATATTGCTCTTTCCACAGCCGTTTGGTCCCACTATGGCAGTGACGCCGGGATCAAATTCAAGTTCCGTTTTATCTGCAAAAGTCTTGAAGGCATAGAGATTGATTTTTTTTAGATACAACGTTAATTCACACTCACGTCTGTTGTTTAAGCCAAGGTGCCTGTGTTGGGGTCAGGAGTTTACATTTAACATTTGGCCTAAACAGCCAAAAACTATCTTAACTTTTCCAGGGCGTTTTTAGCTGCATCCTGCTCGGCAGCCTTCTTGCTCTTACCCTTTCCGGCACCCAGCAGCTCTTTATCTGCGTAAACAGCGGCAACGAAGCTCTTATCATGCTCCGGTCCGTATGCGGACAGAATCGTATAGGTGGGTGTTATACGCCTGTGCTCTTGAATAATCTCCTGAAGAACCGTCTTGAAATCTCTGTAGTCGCCACTGGTAACGGCTAAAGTGATCCGCCGGCGCATAAAGGGGCAGGTCAATTCGGCGGCCGGTCCAAGCCCTCCATCGATATAAAGTGCCGCTGTCAATGCTTCAAATGTATCTGCCAATAGCCCGGGCCTGTAGTTGCCGTCCGTATTCCATTCGCTGCGCCCCAGCAGAATATAATCGCCTAATGCCAGCTCTTCGGCATAAGAAGATAGAGCGGGTTCGCTGACGACATACGACTTTATCTTGGCCATCTCGCCTTCATTTAGATCAGGATACTCTTTATAAAGAATATCGCAGACTAGAAAGCCAAGAATTGAATCCCCAAGGAACTCAAGCCGCTCATTATCACCCGGACAATCAGCATGTTCTCTGGCATACGAAGAATGAGTAATGGCCCGTTTAAGCAGGCCATTATCCTTGAAGCTATATTCTATTTTTCCTTCCAATCGCTCAAGTCGGTTGTCAGACACGGTTATCAGTCCTCATATCGTTTGAAAATCAAACATGCATTATGCCCGCCGAAGCCAAAGGAATTTGACATAGCCATATCGACTTCGGCTGATCTAGGTTTATTAGGCACATAATCAAGTGTACACTCAGGATCCGGATTTTCATAGTTAATGGTGGGCGGGATTATGCCTTCCATAATCGTTTTGATACAAGCTATGGCTTCAACAGCGCCTGCCGCACCCAGCATATGCCCTGTACAGGACTTGGTTGAGCTTATAGCCACACTCCCGGCAGCGGCACCGAAAACTGAGGTAATAGCAGCGCTCTCCAGCTTATCATTGAGTTCGGTCGAAGTTCCATGGGCGTTGATATAATCAATCCGGCCGGGCTCCACCCCTGCCTTCCTGAGGGCTCGCTGCATAACATGACAGGCCCCGGCACCCTGCGGATCCGGCGCAGTTATATGGTAAGCATCGCCAGTGCTGCCGTAGCCGATAATCTCTGCCAAAATAACGGCGCCTCTGGCCTGTGCGCTCTTCATCTCTTCAAGGATAAGTACACCGGCTCCTTCACCGATAAGGAATCCGTCTCTCTTGCTATCAAATGGTCTGCTGGCATGCTGCGGATCGTCATTCCTACCGGTCAGGGCCTTCATAGAACAGAACCCGGCCACAGCCATCGGCGTAACAGCAGCTTCACATCCGCCGGCAATCATGGCGGTGGCATCGCCGCGCCTGATAATCTCAAAGGCTTCGCCAATGGAATTGGTTCCAGTAGCGCATGCAGTGGTTATCGAAATATTAGGCCCTTTAGCGCCAAAGGCTATGGAAAGCTGCCCGGAAGCCATATCGCTTATCATCATGGGCACAAAGAAGGGACTTACCCTGCCCGGCCCTTTCAATATCAGATTGGCATGCTGCTCTTCCCAGGTGCCTATGCCGCCGATACCTGAGCCGACAATGACACCTGTATCGCCGGCATTGCTTGAATCGATAACCAAACCCGACCCTTCAAGCGCCATGCGGGCCGCTGCCATGCCTAATTGCACAAAGCGATCCATACGCCTGGCTTCCTTGCGCTCTATGCCGTGATCAAGCGGATCAAATCCCTTCACTTCGGCCGCAATACGACAATCGAAACCTGCAGCATCAAAAAGAGTAATGGCCCCCGCACCGGAAACACCGCCGAGCAACGCTCGCCAGTAATTCTCAACACCTATGCCTACGGGGGTCACCGCTCCCATGCCGGTTACAACAACCCTCTTCAAGTTAAGCTCTCTCCTTAATCAGCTATTGTCAGCTCTTTTTCCCCTGGATGTACTTCATGGCTTCTCCGACAGTACTGATCTTCTCTGCATCTTCATCCGGTATCTCCAGATCGAATTCCTCCTCAAGGGCCATTACCAGTTCCACTACGTCCAAAGAATCCGCACCGAGATCATCCGTAAAGGATGCGTTCTCCGTAACCTCGACTTCATCAACACCCAGTTGATCTACCACTATTTTTTTAACCTGATCGAAAATCCCCATTGTAATTACCTCCTAGATAAATCTACATATAATGAAAGATGCCGTACAACCGGATCGTCCGAATTACGGCACTATGCATTATCAATACATGACCATTCCGCCATCCACTGGAATAACTTGACCTGTAACATATGATGCCGTATCTCCGGCCAGGAAGAGGGCCACTCCGGCTACGTCCTCAGGGCTTCCCATCCTGCCAAGGGGCACTTGCTTAAGCATTGCCGCCCTGACATCTTCCGGCAAAACGGACGTCATCTCGGTTTCTATAAAACCCGGAGCCAGAGCATTAACGGTTATACCTCTGGTTGCCATCTCTCTGGCAGCCGTCTTGGTCAACCCTATAAGGCCGGCCTTGGAAGCGCCGTAATTAGCCTGTCCCATATTGCCCATAAGACCTATAACGGAAGCAATATTGATTATCCTGCCGCTACGCTGCTTGAACATCGGGCGGGATACAGCCTTGATGCAATTAAAGGAGCCCTTGAGATTGACGGTAAGAACAGCATCCCAATCCTCCTCTTTCATGCGCATTATCAGGCTGTCCCTGGTAATTCCGGCATTATTGACGAGGATATCCACATGTCCGAAGCGTTTCAGCACGGCGGAAACCATCTCTTCCGCTTCAGCGGCACGCGCTATATTGGCCTGCAATGCCATTGTCTGAACACCGCAAGCCTCCCCTATAGACTTTGCTGTTTCTTCGGCCAATTCCAAATTGATATCGTTGATGACGATATCGGCGCCTTCCCGGGCCATGGCCTCGGCAATGGCCCGGCCTATTCCTCTGGCCGAACCGGTTACAATCGCTACCTTGTCTTTCAGCATAATACCCATTTTATCCACCTGCCTTTAAAAAGTCAAGCACGCTCGCAAGCCCTGTTGCATCATCGGTAAAAGCAGTATTCACGCCTTTTTCAGTGCGTTTCATCAACCCCGTCAACACCTTCCCGGGGCCTACTTCCACAAAGACGGTCACACCTTGCTGCAAGAGGTACCGCATGCTCTCTTCCCACCTAACCGGACCGGCGATCTGCTTCACCAAAGCAGCTTTTAAATCCGTCTTATCAATACGAGCAATGGCCTCAGCATTGGTCACCACCGGAATTGCCGCATTATCAAGAGGCGTCAGCAGCTTCTCCAGTTCAGCTGCTGCCGGGACCATAAACGGCGTATGAAAGGCCCCACTGACTTCCAGAGGTATGACACGCCTGGCTCCCATGCCGGCAGCCAGTTCTGCAGCCCTCTCTATCCCCTGTTGCCGACCACTGATAACTATCTGTCCCGGCGCATTGAAATTGGCCGGGTAAACCTCGCCCTGCTCTGTACAAAGACGGCAGAGCTCCGTCACGGCTTCCGCATCCAGACCGATAACGGCAGCCATGCCCCCCGGTGCATAACCGCCGGCATCGAGCATTAGCTCTCCACGGCGTCGCACCAGCCTCAGGCCCTCTTCAAAGGAGAGGGCTTCACTATAGGCTAAGGCCGAATACTCTCCCAAGCTATGCCCGGCAACTATATCCGCCTCAGCGCCTGCCCGTTTTAAAAGATGTGACAGCGCCATGCTGTGCGTATAGATTGCCGGCTGGGCATTATCCGTCCTGGTCAGCAGATCGGACGGGCCGTTGAATGATAAATCGGCAAGATCAAAACCTAGTATTGCGGATGCTCTGTCGTATAGCTCTCTAACCTCAGGGAAGCTATGGTAAAGGTCCTTCCCCATACCTGCATATTGTGATCCCTGTCCGGGAAAAAGAAAGGCAGTTCTCATGGGTTTACTCCTTCCAACGCAGGGCTACGGCTCCCCAGGTCAATCCTGCTCCAAAGCCTACCATAATAATTATGCTCCCGGGAACTACCTTACCACTGTCAACGGCTTCTTTCAATGCCAGGGGAATTGATGCCGCCGAGGTATTGCCATACCGCTGTACGTTGATAAAGACTTTCTCTTGTGGCAATCCCAACCGCCTTGCAGCTGCATCTATAATACGAATATTAGCCTGGTGCGGTATTAAACAATCGATATCATCTGTTGTCAAACCGGCTTCTTCTACAACTGTAAGAGCTGCTTCGCCCATTATTCTAACAGCAAATTTGAATACCTCGTTGCCTTCCATCTTTATGAAATGGCCTCTTTCGGCTACCGTATCGGCGGAAGCCGGCAGCTTGGAACCGCCGGCAGGTATTTTGAGATATTCCCCGCCGCTGCCAACGGCTCCCAGCTTAAAGGAGAGAAGCCCGTAACCTGAAGGCACTCGCTGCAACAGGGCTGCTCCTGCACCATCGCCAAAGAGCACGCAGGTACTTCTATCCTCCCAATTGGTAACTTTGGAAAGTGCATCAGCACCTATTACCAGAACATTACGATAAACGCCTGAAATAATAAATTGCGAACCTACGGTAAGAGCATAGATAAAGCCGGAACATCCGGCCTCTAAATCGAAAGCGGAGGCATTGACCGCCCCCAGTCTATTCTGAACCAAACAGGCCGTGGCCGGGAAGGGCATATCCGGCGTCACAGAGGCCACAATTATCATATCTACATCAGCGGCATCAACAGCGGCATCCTTCAAAGCCATTGCAGCTGCCTCTACCGCCATATCCGAAGTGGACATATTCTCGCTGCAGATATGCCGTTCAGATATGCCTGTCCGTGTCCTTATCCATTCATCGGAAGTATCAACCATTTTCTCCAGATCGTTATTGGTCAGCACCCGTTCGGGCACATAGCTTCCTATACCGGCTATACCTGCATTCCACATATTATAAAACCTCTTTTTAATAAGGTCAGGAGATTTCATTACGATGGCCTTACGCTTCTTCTGACCCCTTAGACTTCTCAGGCTTGGGATTTCTCCCTATAACCCGGCTGATACGACCTACTACGTCCTGTGCAGCGGCATCGCGGGCTACCCGCAATGCGTTTTTAATAGCTTTGGCATCCGACCTGCCATGAGCAATGACACAGACACCATTTATTCCTAACAATAGCGCTCCGCCGTATTCCTTATAATCCACTTTGCGTTTGAACGCGTTGACGGGAGGAAGAAAGAAGGGCGCTCCCAGCAATGACAGAGGCCTACGTTTGAACTCATCCCGTATGGAAGAGGCAATAAGATCCGCTATACCCTCAGCCACCTTAAGGACTACATTACCGGCGAATCCGTCACAGATAACCACATCGGTCCGGCCGGTAAATATCTCATTTCCTTCTATATTGCCGATAAAATTAAGATCGCTCTTACTCAGAAGATCATATGTGGCTACGGTAAGATCATCGCCTTTCCCCTCTTCACCGCCGATATTCAACAGGCCGACCCGGGGCCTCTCCTTGCCGGTTACAGCTCTGGAAAAAATATCACCCATGATAGCAAATTCCAACAATTGCCCGGGCTTACAGTTGACGTTTGCACCTGCATCCAGCAGCAGCACCTTTCCGCTGCGACTGGGGATATAAGAACATATAGGCGGCCGGTCCACCCCTTTAATTCTACCGATAACCAGCAGAGCAATGGACATGGCTGCCCCGGTATTGCCTGCATTCACCAATCCTGTGGCCTGTCCATCTTTTACCAGGCGTGCGGCAACCACGGCTGAGGCGTCTTTTTTGCGTCGCATAGCTCTGGCCGGATTTTCCCCCATATCCACTCGTTCAGACGCATGAATAATCTCTATGCGGGACGGGTCATAGCATCTTTTAGCCAACTCAACCTGTAACTGAGATCTGTCGCCTACCAAGAGAACCCTCAGATTCTCATACTCCATTGCCTCCACGGCACCGGCCACCGTTGCCGCCGGAGCATAATCGCCCCCCATGGCATCTATTGCTATAGTAATTAAATCGGATGTCATAAGAAGCGGTCTATTCTGCAGCAGCGACCGTTACGGCCTCCCTGCCACCATAGAAACCACAGTTTCCGCAAACGGTATGTGGCAACTTGGCGGTTTTGCACTTTGAGCAATGCACCACGTTGGTGGCAGAAATCTTCCAATGTGTGCGCCTCTTATCTCTTCTTGCCTTGGATGTTCTATATTTCGGCAATGCCATTTATTCTATCCTCCTATTAAGCGATTACTTCCCTGGTTTCCATGGCGATCATCAGCTCTTCATCTGTTGGAACAACCGCCACTAAAACCTTTGAAGCGGGGCTGCTGATAACAGCCTCGCTCCCGAATGCAGCCACATTGGCCTGCTCATCAAGTTCTACCCCCAGCCCGTTCAGTCCGTTGCATATCCGCTTTCTGACTGTCGGGCTGTTCTCGCCTATACCGGCAGTAAAACAAATTGCATCTACTCTTCCCATAGCAAAGGTATAGGCCCCTATATATTTTATAATACGATAGCAAAAGATATCCAGAGCCAGAACAGCTCTCTCTTCTCCTCTTTCAGCGGCTTCCTCTATATCACGCATATCGCTGCTGATCCCTGTTAACCCAAGCAGACCGCTCTTTTTGTTCATCAAGGTATCTATCTCTTCGGGAGCCATTCCGGCGTTCTTCTGCAAAAAGGGTACAATAGCCGGGTCTATATCGCCGCATCTGGTGCCCATGACCAGACCTTCCAGCGGTGTGAAGCCCATGCTGGTATCAATGGCTTGTCCACCTACGGAAGCGGTAATGCTGCACCCGTTACCCAAATGGCATGTGATAAGAGAGAGATCTTTCTTCTCTTTATCTGCTAATTCCGGCAGCTGTAAGGCATGTCGTACTACATAGCGGTGTGAGGTGCCGTGAAAACCGTAGCGCCTGATGCCATAGGTATTGCAGATTTCGTACGGCAGCGCATAGGTATATGCTTTCTCCGGCATGGTATGAAAAAACGCCGTATCAAAAACCGCAACCTGCGGTACGCCGGGAAGCAGCTTCTCAGCCGCATTAATCCCCATAAGGGCCGGTGGATTATGCAACGGGCCCATTATGGAGCAATCATTTATTATTGTCTTGATGTTCTCATCAATCAGCGCTGATTGATATACCTTGCCACCATGCAAAACACGATGTCCTACAGCATCGATCTCATTAAGCGAGGCCAATGGCCCTTTACCCGGCGCCGTTAAACATTGTATAACGGTTTCCAGTGCTTTCTGATGATTTCCAGCCCGGACCTCTCTCTCTTCTTTACCGCCATTAAAGGCAAACTTGAACAGAGATGAACCCTGCACACCTATTCTATCAACTAACCCGCGAGCCAGAACAGATTTATTCTGCATATCGATGAGCTGAAATTTGAGTGACGAGCTACCGCAATTAATAACCAGAACTTTCATAACACACCTTCCATAAGTTGCACGGGGCAAAAACAGGTTAATTATATGCTATAGTGATTTACTCGTCAATCCTCGCTCTTATGGCCTCGTAGCTCACCTTTTGCAGTGGAGATGGTTGATTGGGCTCTTTCCAGGTAATCGGCCACCCGCGAAAGGACGTCTCCAGCGTAGTGGTCGGCACCGGCTCTGGTCTCGGAAGCTTTGATTTCCGCTTCCTGTAATATCCTGCCGGCCTCTCTCTCTGCGACCTTAAGAACTTCGCTTTCCACAATCATCTGTTCCACCTTCTGACGGGCATCCTCCAGAATGGCATCAGCTTCTTCCTGTGCCTGAGACAGTATCTTCTCTCTCTCTTTGGAAATCTGCCTGGCCTGCTTTATCTCCTCCGGCATAGCAGCTCTTATTCGGTTGATAAGAACAAAGACCTTATCTTCATCAATCAGCTTCTTTCCAAAAGGCATGCTCCGGCTACTTTCCATCAGTTCTTCAAGCCGATCCATCAGCTTAAGAATATCCATAACTCAGCCTCCCCCTGTACCGCCTTCAGCGGCAATTGTTATCTGCAAACGCACTCCAATCCAGAATAACCAACCCGCACTCCCGGCTCCTAAACCTGCAACCGGGCCCGAACGCCCAAACAACCGGCTTAAACTTCCGTCTCCATATCCAGTTTCTCTCGCAACCGCCTCTCGATACAAGGCGGAACCATACAGGCTACAGAAGCTCCGTAACCTGCAATCTCTTTGACCATGCTGGAACTAAGAAAGGAGTATTCATTGGATGTCATCATAAAGAGCGTTTCTATACCGGGTTCCAGCTTATGATTAGTTGAAGCCATCTGCAATTCAAACTCAAAATCTGAAATGGCCCGCAGGCCTTTTACAATGGCGCTTACTCCGTTTTCTCTGGCATATTTTACCAGTAAGCCGTCAAAAGAAGCAACCTCTACCCCGTCTATGCCGCTGACAACCTCCTGCAGCATCTCCAGCCGCTCATCCAAAGAGAATAATGCCTGCTTTTTCTTATTAACGGCTACAGCCACTATAAGATGATCAAATATAGCTGCAGCTCTCTTTATAATATCAATATGACCATTGGTCACCGGATCAAAACTGCCCGGATATAGCGCCGTTCTCATGGCATACTCCTTGCATGGAAATTCAGAATTTACCATTTACCTCTTCTGAGTAGCTCTTCTATATAATGTTAGTATCGTGTTCCCATACCTATATTCACGAACAACTGCAAAATCCCCTGCCTCTTCCGGCAGCACGGTACGACGATCTGTTTCCAGAAAGAGAGAACCGCCCTCATTGAGCAATCCCAATTTGGATATTTGTTCCAGCAAAGCACCATACTCCTCATAACCGTATGGCGGATCGGCGTAGATATAATCATATTTTACATCAGCTGAGGCCAACATGGCCAGCAATTGTTCTGCTTTTCCTCCGTGTACGCCGGCTCTATCAGTAAAACCGCAAGTACGCAAATTATCCTTTATTATAGCCATATGTTCCCTGGATAATTCCAGGAAATCAGTTCTCTCAGCACCCCGGCTTATGGCCTCTATACCGACATTTCCGGTACCGGCAAAAATATCTAAAAACTTTGCCCCTCGAATACCGTTGCCTATGATATTGAACAAACCCTCCTTGACAATATCCGAGGTTGGTCTTAAATTTCTGCCTTTAGGGGTTTTAAGCTTCCTGTATCTGGCTTCACCGGTTATTATACGCAAATCATCTCTCTCCTACAATAGCATCGCCTTTAGCGATAGTTAATTGGTTATTAATACCCTATTTGAATATCAGGTATAATACTTTGCTTTAATCCCTGATGGATGCTTTTCTGCAAGTTGGGATCACGCTCAAGGACTTTTGCGGCTGAATCGATAGCACGTTCAAGCAAATCCTCTTCCAGGCCGGCTATCAGCCTGGCTGTTTCAAACCCATGCTGTTCAAATCCGCATGGATTTCCCGGCCCTCTCAACATATAATCCAGCTCGGCAATCTTGAAGCCGTCATTTGTCTGAGAGAAAGCTTTCAGACGTTTTTCGGATTGCTTCGAAGCTTTATCACACATAAGAATGCAAACGGCATCATATCTACCGCGCCCCACTCTGCCACGCAACTGGTGCAGCTGAGCCAACCCAAAACGGTCGGCATTCTCTACCATCATAATGGTGGCATTGGGAACATCCACTCCCACTTCAACAACGGTAGTAGATACCAGAATATCCAGCATCCCGCTTCGGAAGGCGCTCATCACTTCCTCTTTATGAGGTGCAGGCATCCTGCCGTGCAGTAATCCAAGCCGTTTGCCGGAGAAGATGCCGTTTTTCAGCCGCTTAAACATCTCTTCAGCCGCAGTCAGGTCAGCCTCCATATTTTCCTCAATAGCAGGACATACTATATAGGCCTGGCGTCCCTGCTCCACCTCCTTGAGTATATGCCCATAAACCCTTTCACGCCCGGCTTCGCTTGCCAGATAGGTGGCTGTCCTGCCTCGCCCCGGCGGCAACTCTCTGATAACGGATTGTTCCAGTTCACCGTAGAGGGCCATTACCAATGTACGAGGAATCGGCGTGGCGGTCATGACAAGAACATGAGGATTGATGCCTTTTGAGGTCAGCGATAATCTTTGCAGCACTCCAAATCGATGCTGCTCATCGATAATCACCAGGCCCAGCCGTGCAAACTCTATGCTTTCCTGGATCAAGGCGTGCGTTCCAACCGTCACAGCCGGTTTGCCCGCCGCCAACTCCTGCATAACCTGTTTTTTCTCTGAGGTCCGCATCTGACTGATAAGCAGGCCGACATTAATGCCAAGCGGAGAGAGCAATTCCTCAAACATATCCCGGCTCTGCCTGGCTAAAATTTCAGTCGGGCTCATAAGTACCGCCTGATAACCGGTGGCAACAGCCTTCAATGCCGCCAGACAGGCCAGTATTGTTTTACCAGAGCCAACCTCGTCCTGAAGCAGGCGTCGCATTGGATAGGGTGCCTCAAGATCTCTATCTATCTCCAGCAATGCCTGTCTCTGATCGCCGGTCAAAGAGAACGGCAGAGAATCCAGCAATTTACTGCGTTCACCATTACCGTTTCTCAACGGCGCTCCAACTCCCTTGAAGCGCTGCATACGTCCGGACTGTATCATAACCTGGTAGATAAAAGCCTTTTCAAAGGAGATTCTGGCCAATGCAGCGTCAGCAGCATCAAGATTTTCAGGATTATGCACAGTTTCAAGGGCTTGCTGCAGCGGTACCAACCCTTCCGCTTCGGTTATATACCCGGGCAGAGGATCTCTAATAAATTGAAGATATTCATTGCAAGCAGATTTAATTAATGTACGCAGCCATCCCTGAGTAAGTCCATCGGTCAGAGGATAAACAGGAAGATACTTTTTAATCTCCCCGATCTCCAGTTGAGGAGATTGCAATTGCAATTTGCCATTACGAATTACGGGAGCAGCAGATATGGTAACCACCTCTTCGCCTTTTAGAAGGGCCTCCTTGATATAAGGCTGGTTGAACCATACTGCCTCTACCTGCCGGCCGTCGTTCCCCGACAGCCGAACTGTGAGAAGATGCAGCCGTGGCCCGGGCCGTCGTTCAAAGGTGCCGGTCAGATGTCCCCGCACCAATACTCTCTTCGGAAGCCTGTCTGTCAGAGAGTAAAGGTCTTCAACCCCTAGCAACTCTCCCCTGTTCTCCCATCTGTGCGGCATAAGGTATATCAGATCGAGGATGGTACGGATACCAAGCCTCTCCAACTGTGCCGCCCTCTTTACGCCCACACCTTTCAAATGAGATACAGGTATTTCAGCCGGTCCCTTAACAACAGGGGGAAACTTCGCAGGCATGGTTGCTAATTGTTGATTATGGATTGCCATGTTGAAATTCTCTTATCTACGCTCAGGCCTGTCACCTTTTCTTATCTCTCCAATGCTTCTTTTTCGGCTTCCGTTCCATTCAACTTTTCAAGCAATTCATTAATATCCACGCCATGCATCATTGCACCTTCAGCCAAAGTTTCAGCCATGGCTCCCATACACATGATACATCCCATCCCATAATCGGCCAGAATAGCTACCGCTTCGGGTTTCTGTTGCACTACATCGGCAATAGTCATCTCGGGGGTAATGCGTACGGTTCCCTGTTGCTCCGGCATTCGCTTCTCTGCCATTGTTTATCAACCTCCGTCTTTATTTTTGTTCGTGTTTATTATATCATATATTTTTATTCCCCTTGTCAAGTACTCCTGTTTATGCTAACATGTTGCAGTTAAGACTTGATTTGCGGAGGGCTCCCACAATGTCCAAGGTATGTTCAATATGCGGTAAAAGGCCGCAGACAGGAAACAGCATAAGCCATTCACATATAAGAAACAAGAGACGTTGGATGCCTAATTTGCAGGTTGCTACTGTCAGCATCAACGGTATTGTACGCAAGCTTAAGGTTTGCACGCGCTGTAAGAGAACAAACGCTATTTAGATATATGATCGGTACGTCCATCTCTAAATGCATTATCCTCAGCCAATGCATTTTAACGTTGTTATGTTCCGATTATCCCCGGTAAGCCGAATACTAACGACCCTATTGATTATTTGCTAATCTCTTGTATACCGATGCACGAAGTATTTACACAGCCATTTTTATCAGTATGTGTTAGGTAGGAAAATGCCGATAAAGCTACTGCATATAGACGATGGTGTAGATACCGTCCAGATGGTAAAGCTGGCGCTGGAAAGCGAAGGCTTTGAAGTCATACCTGCTTATTCCGGCCTGGAAGGCATTCAGAAGATTTTGCTGGAGAAGCCAGATATCATTCTTCTGGATATCATGATGCCGGGCCTTAACGGCTATGACGTCCTCAAGGCCCTCAAACAGAAGCCTAACCCATTGCCCACGCCTATAGTTATCCTCTCCGCCAAAACGGCACAGAAGGATATCGATAGAGCTATGGCTTATGGTGCAACCGATTATATCACCAAACCCTTTGATATCCTTCTGTTGGCAGACAGGCTACGGGATAGGCTGAATCAATAATTTACTCTGCGGCATACCGCCGCGACTCTCTGCTCAGTTGCTTTCAGTCTCAATATAAACTCTCTTCAGGTTGCCGTCCCAGCGCACATCAGCTGCCAGCGCTTCAGAGATAAAACGTAACGGCACCAGGACCCTACCGTTCTTTAATATGGGGGGAGCGTCAATGCGATACGTTTTCCCGTTTACCGAAGCCTCCCGGCTCCCGAGACGCAGCGCAACCCTCTTCTCTCTCGCATTGCATATAACCGTTTTTGTATCAGAATTCCAGATAACAATAGCTCCCAATGTCTGAAAAACTCCGCGTAAAGGCACCATTACTCTCCCAGCGGTGATTACGGGTGCAATATCTGTCTCAACCTGCCGTCCATTTATATAAACGGATGGTGATGAGCCGGTGATTATAATTACATCTTGCTCCGGCGTAACCGGCGGCACAGGAACCGGTGGGGTCGGCGGCACGAGGACTGGCGGCGGAACCGGTGCTTTGGCAGCCGCAGATCTTTCCCGCACAAGAACGGCATGGACTGAAGTCTCCTTGCCGCTCTCTATTCTGACTATCGATCTCCATTCTATATAACCGGCCGCCAGCAGCAGCACTTCGTGCTCTCCTTCAGCGATATCATCAATTTTTCTGGGTGCAACTCCCATTGATTGACCATCGATCATCACACTGGCCCCAAGAGGATCGGCAAGAATCTCTAAAGAGCCGGCCCGGGAACTGCGCGCCATCTTCACCTCCAACTGAAGGCGCTCTTCAGCATTGATTTCAATCATCCTGCTATAATCTTCATACCCATCCGCTCTGACCACCAGATTGTATCTGCCCGCGCTGATGCGTTCAAAGAGTGCCGTATCGCCATTGGTAATGGTATCCAGGTATTCGTCATCCAGATATACCTCTGCATTAGGCATATTACAATCGATAGAGAGGCTGCCGATCTGTTCTCTGGACACCAGATGAACATCCACATCCCTTGTGCGCCCTGCTTCCAAATCAATCCTTCTTACCCAATCCTGGTAACCTGTCCTGGTCAAGCGTAGTTCATGCTCTCCCGCCGATAGATCATACAGGCCCAGATCTCCGCCGTAATCTGTCAACCCCACATAACTACCATCAAGATAAACCCGGGCGCCGCTGATATTACAATGCAGCGATATGCCGGAATATTTATAATAACGCGGTTCCATGAAACTCTCTCTTTCAAGATGTATATGAAGATTGCTGACGCCGTTATTGCTTATCAGCACCCAGGACTCCCAAACACGGTAGTCCTGGAGATATGCCCGTATATAATGATAGCCCGGCGTCAGCCGGCTGATTAGGAGATATCCTCCCCATGAAGTGATCCCTGCAAACCGGTTGTCTACATAGACAGCAACTTTCCCAGGGCTGGATATTATCACCAACTCTCCTTCCAGGCTGTCCGTATGTCTGTAGGATAATACCAAAGATACTTTGGTAATGGAATTTTTATGCACTCGTACCATGGCATTGGCCTCCTTGAAACCAGGCGTCCTGCCGGTTAAACGATGCTCACCTTCAGATATTCCGGTGATATCCAGCCTGGATACGGATCCGCTGTTACCAACCAGGCGTCCATCAAGATAGATATCCGTCCCGGCCGGATATGTGCTGATTTGCAATCCCCCATAGCCCGGCTGCGGGGCCAGATCGGCAACAATCTCAAAGATTGTTCCGAAGCGCAGCATAACGGACTTGGACCATTCAAGATACCCGGAAAGAATCAACTTTACTGTATGCTTACCCTCTCTCTCTGTCAGAAGAAGCGGACCACCGGATAAAGTATGGCCTTTAAAGACGTCATCTATATAGACAGCGGCATTACCGGGGCGGGAGTATATTCTGATCCTGGCCTCCTTTACCGGGTAAGGCTGAGGCCTTTTGACAGGAGTAACGGGTGACGGCGTTCGCCCTACAACCGGAGGCTTTGCATCATTGCGGTCTGCAGGCAAAGGAGCTTCCTTGGGCGGCAAAACTCTGCCGGTTACCGGCTTGGGCTCAGCGGGCTTGCTTGCAGCGGGCTTTGTCTCTTCGGATTTCCTTAAGACAGACTTGCTCACAGTCGGCTTTTTACTTTCAGCTTTATCCTTTTGAGGTTGCTCTTTTTCCTCAGCAGAGATGGTACGTTTATCACTATCGTCAGTAGCGGTAGCGGTAGCGGTAGCGGTAGCGGTAGCAGTGGTCGATACCATAGCCGCACGGATCCCGTTATCCGCTGCAACCGGATGAATTGAAATTCCCCAAAAGATTGATAATGCAAAAACCGTTATGACAATACTCTTACCGTATCTCTTCATCATACACCCCCGTATTGCCATCTATCTTATAATATTCCATGCCTTTATTTACTATAATATTCCACGCGGCCTGAGCTATCCCTGCCTCGTTTCGGTTATTCATACCCTTCGAATGGGTAAATACTCTCTGGTAAAGGAGATAAAAATGTCCCATATACATCTTCCCGACGGTGTCTTGCCGGTCTGGATATGGATGACCGGCTATATCCTCAGCGCCATATTGCTAGCCGTGGCCCGGCATTACGGCAACAGCACAAGTGATGCCGGAAAGTTTGCTTTAATCGGCATGATCTCGGCAGTAATGATTCTTGTCATGGCCATTCCTCTGCCGCTTTTTTCTTTTCATTTCAACTTATCGGTAGTGGTAGGCATTATCCTGCGGCCGCAGCTGAGCATAATTGCGGCTTTCATTGTTAACCTCATCCTATCGCTGTTGGGACATGGCGGCATTACTGTGGCAGGCCTTAATACCCTGATAATATCAATAGAAATGATAACAGGATACTATGCCTTCAAAGCCTTGATGAATAGAGGAATTACACTGCGCAAGTCAGGTTTTCTAGCCACCGTAACGGGATTGGCTGCCGGCTCTCTGGTAAGCTACGGCATTATCAGCGCCGGAAGCAGGTGGATAAACAGAACGCTTCTGTCTGCAGCGGTCCGAGCAGGGGAAAGCGAAGCAACCGTCTATCTGAATCTTAAACGGCTGGCCGTGATCATGTTTGGTATAGGCGTGGTGGGCTGGATACTGGAGGGCTTGTTGGCAGCGGCTATTTTATCATCGCTTTATCGCATATACCCTGAACTAATAAGCAGAGAGGACGGCAGCGCCCGATATGGATCTTAACTATATAGATTACATTTCAATCTCTGGTAGAAGCTGGTTGCATAGATCCCCGGCAGGATTCAAAATACTCTTTCTGTCGGCTGTCATGATTATATTGCTCAGTGTGCCGTCATGGCGCTTGCCGGCTATAGTCACCGCTGTAATGATTACAATAGCCTTATCCGCTCGCCTGCCGCTAAAACTTGTGCTGGCACTCTCTCTTTATCCGGTGATCTTCATCGTGATATTTCTGTTCAGTGTCAGCGGCCTGACTTTATCGATATTGGCAACGACATCACTACGAATTATATCGATCACGTTAGCTGTCGTCATCTTTTTTCTCAGCACCAGTTTTCCGGCTGTGTTTGCGGCTTTGGGACGCATTCTACCGGATTTTTTGGTAACGGCTCTCTTCTTTACATATCGCTCTATATTTCTTCTCTCGGATAGCTTTGCCGATATATATACGGCACTCCATTTGCGCGGCGGCATTGATTTTCGAAGACCTGTCTTCAGCTTCTCCCGGTTGGGCATGGCATTGGGACATTTCCTGGGACATATCATAGCTGCCAGCCAACGCATGGCAGATAACCTCAAGCTTCGCGGCTTCCATAATCGCATATATTATCTGGGTAAAAAATATGAATAACAAGAGCGATAAAATTATAGTCTCGTTAAAGTGCATCCGACATGCCTATACAGGGGGAGGAAGCGTAAGCACCGGCGGTCTGCCCTTTACAATCACACGGGGACAGCGTGTAGCCGTGCTGGGGCCTAACGGATCAGGCAAAAGCACCCTGCTCAAGCATATTTTAGGGTTGCTCGAGCCGACAGAGGGTACCGTGGAAGTCCTGGGAGTAAACCCGGCCAGCCAATATATGAAGATACGTTCCAGAATAGGAGCAGTTATGCAGAATACCGATGAGCAATTGATAGGGCCTACAGTCCTTGACGATGTAGCCTTTGCACCTCTGAACTTTGGGTGTTCTGCTTCTGAGACGTATCGTAAAGCAATAGATATCCTTAAAAGATTGAATATTTATGAGCTCAAGGACCGCCTGCCCCATTATCTTTCAGGCGGTGAACGCAGAAAGGTTGCGCTCGCAGGGGCACTGATACTGGAACCGGATTTGCTGGTGATGGATGAGCCGCTGGAGGGTATAGATCATGCCAGCCGCCGCGAGATAAGTAATTTTTTGCAGCGGTTGCATGCGGAAACTGAAGTAACTATGATCAGTACCACTCATGATATGAATATAGTAAGCGATCTGGCTGATTGCGGCTATGTTATGAATCAAAGCGGCGGACTGGAGATTTATGGCACTATTGAGGAGTTATTCTTTAACCATGATCTGCACAGCTTCAACCTGGCGCCTCCGGCTACGGTCAGAATTATTAAGGGCCTGCGGCGGCACGGCCTGGAGATAGCACCGACGTTGAGCGCCGAAGTGCTAAGCAATAGATTGCTGGAGTTGTTGCACCCTGAAATTCGATAGCCCTTCAAAATCCAGGGTGGCAAAGTAATCCTCCACCGTTTCAGCACGACGGATAAGGGCAATGCTACCGTCTTCACGCAGCAAGAGTTCAGCAGAGCGCAGCTTGCCGTTGTAGTTGAAGCCCATGGCATGACCATGAGCGCCGGCATCATGTATCACCATCAGATCTCCAGACGCCAATTCCGGCAGCAGCCGGTCTATAGCAAATTTATCGTTGTTTTCGCAAAGCGAACCGGTGACATCGTAAAGGGTATCGGCCTTATGACCCTCCTTGCCCGGAATCGTGATATGATGATAAGCGCCGTAGAGGGCCGGGCGCATTAAATCGGCCATACAGGCATCCAGGCCGGCGAAAGTCTTATACGTCTTTTTGATATGCAAAACGCGTGATACCAGATAACCGTACGGACCGGTAATCATTCTGCCGCATTCCATAAAGAGCCTGATAGGGTCAAGTCCGTTTCCAACGACGACCTCTTCATATTTCCGGCGTATGCCCCGGCTTACAGCTTGAATGTCCACTGGTAATTGGTCCGGCCGATATGGTATGCCGATGCCGCCGCCGATATTGATGAATTCAAAGCGTATTCCCAATTCAGCCGATAACTGTGCCACCAGATTGAAGAGTATCTCGGCGGTTTCGACGAAGTATCTATAATCAAGCTCATTGGATGCTACCATGGTATGTATACCAAAGCGCTTGATACCTTTATCTCTGGCTATACGATAGCCTTCAAAGAGCTGGTCCCGGGTAAAGCCATACTTTGCCTCCTCCGGCCGGCCGATAATATCGTTGCCGCTCTTCAGCGAACCGGGATTATATCTGAAGCAGATAACATCCGGCAATCCGGATGCTTTTTCCAGAAACGGAATATGGCTGATATCATCCAGATTGATAATTGCTCCCAATTCTCTGGCCTTAATAAACTCCTCCGCCGTGGTATCATTGGAAGTGAACATAATCCCCTCGCCGGTGATACCCACCCTCTCAGCCATCACTAGTTCCGACAGCGAACTGCAATCCGCACCAAAACCCTCTGCCTGAAATATCTTAAGCAAATAAGGGTTGGGCGTTGCCTTGACGGCAAAGTACTCCTTGAAATTTTCATTCCAGGCAAAGGCGGCTTTAAGTGCTCTGACATTCTCCCGCATGGCCTTTTCATCATAGAGATGAAAGGGTGTGGGATATATGGCCGTTATTTCCTCCAGTCTCTCTTTTGTAAATGGAAGCATCTTCTCCGACATGTTGCTGACTCCTTGCAATCTGATCTTACAAAGTATGGCATATATCAGCCTTTCAAGCAAGAGCATTTTGAACGCAGATTAAATTATAAGGCCTCTACCCACTTCTTCGAAGTGTGCCATGGTTTTAGCTGGGTCGCCATCCACCGACGGTCTGCCGTTCGCATCCAGATAGCCAACGCCTCTTTCACGGCTCAGATGCTGGTGTGCCAGCAAAACAGCGGCTCCCCGGGCAAATATCCCCTTGAATTCCGGATCGAGGGCAAATTTATCCAGCAAGGGCTGGGTATCTCTGGTGTTATGCTCGGTTCCGTTGAATACCGGCATGGCGGCAGCGGCAGCGGCTCTTACTATCTGTTCCAAACGTTCGCGGTCATTGCGATTGGGAATAACTTCCACCGCAAAGATACCGCGCGATTTCATCTCTTCAAAGAGAGCTCTCAAATCGCTCTCTCCTTCTGTGTTGGGATTGCCGAGAACAGGATAAGCGGGTATAGCTCCATATCCTCTAAAGAGCAGCACCATATCGTCCAGAGAGATAAAGGCATCGGGACTCTCCGGAACAAAGGCCGGCCGGCCGGATTTCAGCAAGCGGTCACGAATAAAGTTTTGGCGACGAGCTCCGGCGGTAGGTATATCCGCTTCGGGAACATCCGCCAGAGATGATAGAAAGGCTGCCGTTTCGCTTTCGGAACCGAACCGGCCCTCAATAGCGGTCTCTACGGCCTGAGCAATATGGCGCTCAGTAGCATTGCCGGCCGGGGTCAGCAGCAGTACGTCATCGAAATCCAGATGGATATTCGGATCGGCTTCAGACAAGATGCTTGAAACCTTCTCCACCATCAGGCGGTTGCGTCGTTCCAAAGATTGACGCATACCGGATAACAGAGCCTCTTCCCGGCTGCCCGGCTTCAGATCTTTGACGACACCTTTGCCGCTGAGATAGATGCGTCCGGGGTTGTTGGGATCATTAAAACGCCGCCCCACCGCCTGCGCCGCCTCGTCCAGAGCCAGCGCCTCTATGGAAAAGAGAGCCTTTATTCCCAGCAGGTTACAGGCTTCGGCAAATTCCTTATGGCCGGCGATAGTATAATGGTCATTGATACCAAAGACCATAACGCCATTCATAAAGGCCTGCCAGGCCGCTTCACCTGGACTGCGGAAAACGCTGAATGAAGCGCTGGTATGCACATGTGTATTAATGCCTCCCCGGCTCGGCGCCGGCCGGATATTGCCGGCTTCCGCCTCATCATGAAGAAGCTTTAACGCTTGCAGTCTGCTTATATCTTCGCCCCACAACCTCTCCACGGCGGCAAATTTTTGATAAGGAAGTTCGCCGGGCAGAGGATCGCCCAGCATTTCTTCCAGCAACTCTATCCTGAGGCGCCTGATAACAGCAGGGGTCAGCTCCCCCCCGGCGCCGGCATAGCGTCTGCGGATCAGCTCACGTATGATCGATGTATCTTCTTGCATCTTCTCTTCTCCTATGTGGCAAGGGGGTCAGGAGTTTACTTCACTCCTTGAGGCGCTATCACTCTCTTTTATCGCTCTGCTTATGGTGACATAGCTGATGCCAAGATATGCGGCTATCTCTCTTTGGGTATAGGCATGGTCCACATAGGCCCTGTAGATCGCCCTGTTCCTATCCTTTATTCCTGTATCCTCATGGAAGATACTCTTTAGTTCCGGCCTGTTGATATATCTTTCGCCTCTTCTACGTTCCAGGCCGCTGCCCTTTGCCAGTTCCTTTATCTCCTGCAGGTAACTCTCATTACCTATGGCTATCCCGTTATCCGGTATTACCGCAGGTTTATCTATGCCCTCCATAACGAATTTCTCATACATTGCTGCGGCTTTTTCCATGTCAGGGCTGAAACAGGACTTTATCCAAATCAGATCAAGCCATTCCGGTGCGTTATCCCTGCCTGTTGCCGCACGATAACTGCTCCAGCGGTATTCTTCGGGCAATTTGACCAAGCCCGTCCTTACCGGATTAAGCGATATATAGCGACATAACTCCAATAGGTAACTATCCCTCTCCACCAATATGGATTTATACCTTCCCTGAAATACATGTCCGCATCTCTTATGCCGCAGGTTGAATTTCTGGGTATAGATGCCGTTTATCTGCTTCATGGCCATTGACAAGTTGCCGTCAGGTGTCTCCAGCAGCAGATGGTAATGGTTATTCATCAGGCAGTAAGTATGCAGAATGATATTTTGCCTTTTTACAGCCTCGCCAACTATTTTCAGAAAGGCCTGCCTGTCCGTATCATCGAGGTAGATATTTTCCCGAGCATTACCCCTTGAAGTAACGTGATAGACAGCTCCCGGATATTCTATTCTTAAATGCCTGGCCATAGCGCTATTATACAAGCGCTCATGTTAAATGTAAACTCCTGACCCCATGTACAATATCTCTGGAATAATTCTTAAAGACCTGACAAAAAGACCGTTATTCTTAAAAGCAACCTCTTCTTTCTGCATCCTATCAACAATAACGGCATGCTTCATGCCCCCTTTAAGAGGAGATTCCAAATCTATGGCAGGCTCGTCTCCAACCATAACCACTTCCTCAGGAGAAAACCTCTCCTGCTGAAGAATTATGCTATACACCTCAGGCATACTCTTGCTCCATCCAAGCCCGAAGAGATCCATGCCATACAGCTTTTTAAAGTAAGAGGAACCGGCTATATCCGCCAGGCCGGCATGACTTAATTTAGCTTGTATTCCTTTGCATGAATTATTGCTGACTGCATAGAGATCGAAACCTTCGGCAAAAAGCTCCTTTATCATATCTACGGCATCATCAAAAACGGAAAGATGCTCATGCTGCCAGGCTAAAACCTCTTCCCATAATGCCTGCTCCGGGATACCCAGTGAAGGAGCCACGCGAAAATTGCAGCCGTTAAATGCCCGGGCCTTCTCCTGAATCATATTTAAAGCCAGCGAATGATCACCATTTAATTTCCTGGCCAGCATATCTCTGAGAATTCCTCTGAAATAATCGCAAGAGATGCCCTCGATATCCTGATACGGATTGCTGTCCAAGGAGGTGACGGTACCATCGATATCCACTAAAATATGTTTCATAAATCCTTCCTCACCATAACAATCGAATATTATATTTATACGGGAACAGCCTTATTTTGCGATATCCCATTTATCCGGCGCCAGCAACTCTGCTTGACCGGGGTTCAATCCCAATTGAGCCTGGCCGGACAGCTTGCATTCGGTAAAGATAGAGTACATGGGTTCCTCAAGCCGAAGCTGGAATTTTATATGTTTATCCGTCCGGTTAGATATTATCACAGCAGTGCCGTACGGCGTTTTCAACGGGTCAAGGCGTACTCCTTCCGGCAGTCCCGGCCATATTTCATTTGACGGAGGTACCCCTGCCGCTTTGAGTGCCGAATCAATAATATCGGCCAAAGCGCCTCCCTTATCCCACATTTGACCAGCCAAGGTGCCGAAATAATAGACAGAGCCGCTGCCTGCCTTCTTTGAGGCTATGCATGGGGAAGAGCCGGACAGAGAAGCTATCGGTTGCAGATCACTGCCTTCCAATTCCGTATATCTCGACCAGCCCCAGATAATTTTATCATCTATCGTTTTTAGAGGTAAAATTTGTTCTCCGCCAAGATCAAAGGCATCAAAAGCCTTGGCAAGATCAGGAGGCAGATTATCAATGGGAATATCAGCCTTTGACAGGCCTAAATGGGCCACAGCCACAGCATTGCGCTCCCGTATCCCGAAAGCTTCAGCCAGCCCGAGACCGGGCAGGTCCCGGCTGTGACGACCGGTGCTGAGATTATAACCTCCGGTATGCGCTTCGCATATCAGCGTGCCGCCATTCAATACCCATTCTGATAACGCTTCAGCAACAGGCTGTTGCATGGCATAGCAGTTCGGCATGATCAGCAGTTTTATACTTGCCGGCAACCCGTCGATCAGCATACGATCATTGACATAGGTTAATCGCAGGTTCTTGCGATAAAGCAGTTGAGTATAACCGGTTATTCCTTTATGTAAATCGTCGAAATTACCGTTCATGCACCATTGAAATATCTCATTACTGCATGATTTAAATACGGCTACTGCTGGTGGTTCAAGCGGTGCTTCCATGATCCGCTTCGCCACAGGCCGCAGCTTTTTCCAAAAATCCACCGCACCGGCATGGCTTGCACCTTCGCGTCCGTTGACATCAAGCAAACCCCATGCGGGCGCCTCTGCCCCCAGCGACTCGCCACGATATTGCCAGTGCAGGAAGCCTCGTATTCCCAGGCCTATCTGCGGCAGAAAATTATCGGCAAAATCCTGTACAGTCAACAACCGCGAATACATGGATGCGGCGCCGGCGCATAGATGGCTCTCAACGTTGTAACTCACGCGTCCCTGAGCCGCTGCAACTGTTTGCAAAGTCTCTGCGGGTACACCGTTGGTGGTTCCGCCAAAGCAATCGCAGCCGTCGGCGATCTGAAAGTCGTCGACCCCTGTTACCGGATTGAATGGATATAAAACATTCGGTACGGGGTGCAGGTAAACCGGATGCCGATTATCAATAGATTTCACTGTCGATATACGTCGGCGTGCCTCTGCACCAAGGGTATCCAGATGAAACAGGCGCCAATCGATCATATCGGTAAATGTATTTCTAACCCGCGGTAACTCCAACTCATCCCAATTGTTATAACAACGTCCCCAGACTTCGTTCAACCCTTCCAAGCTGCCATAGCGCATCCGTAGCCATTCCTTAAAACGGCTGCGGCAATTATCACAATAACATAACAACGTACTCTCATGCGGTTGACGAAAGAGAAAACATGATTCGGGCTCATTCCAGACATCCCACATACTCATTGCCCGACACCCGGCATAACGGGCTACAACCTGTTTAAGAAACTCCTCACGTGCCGAGCGGGCATAGGAATGATTATAGCATGGTCCGGGATAACCGCCGATTTGGCGGCAAATAGCAGCGCAAGGCTCCACTGCTCTACCTGATGCTTCAACCATTCGGCAATCAGGATACGCATTAAAAATCCAGGCCGGCGCTACATCGAAGATTAGATTGATCGTGACTTTAAGCTTGTATTCATCTGCAAGAGCCATCAATTCATCCAGGTCATCGAAGAAAAATGTTTCCGGTTTACGATGAACCCAGCGCCATTGAGCCCAAAATTTCACCATATTAAAACCGCACTCGGATATTCTCTGCAGATCCTTTCTCCAAAACTGCTCTTCCGGCGTCGGGGCCCGATAGTATTGCACTCCATAGATAAAGGGGTATTTTGAAGCGTTCGTTAAACCTATGCTCTGCATTTCAATGTTGCCTTTTCGCATAATCATAATTTACCGGCGAAGTAACCAGATGCTTGCCTTTCGCCTCGACATGAACGACATAATGATTTCTTCCCGGAAGAGGGACTTCATCTCTCCAATTCAAACCGTATTTCCCATTACCTTTCTCCCGATAAATCTGCACTCCGTTTCGATATACGGTTAATATAATATCCTCATCGGAAAAAAGGATTATTTTAATACTCGGCAATACCATTGTCTCAATATATCTCTTTGAAGGAACCGGCTCCATCATCTCTACAGACAAATCCCCATAAGCCATATAGCTCCGCCTTTCATTCCAGGCATTCATTAAGCTCTCCCTGTTAAGCTTTCCATGGATATAGAGATAAGTTGAAGGAACTACCCTGGCCTCCGCTGAGAGCAATCTCCAACAGCTTTCAGCATTATCTACACCTGCACAGCATCCCATAACAGCTGAAGCCGGGTTGGAAAGATATCCAAGATATATTTCCAGATTTTTTTTCAAAGAAGCCAGACTGCCTATGGTGCATAGCTCCAGGTAATCCATTTGAAACAGAGGAGCAAGCGATAGAGGTGGAGGGCCGCTAAATAATGAATTGACAGAGAGGTGGGGATGATTCAATGTAAGAGACAGATTATGTTCATGCGCTTCGGCAATGAAGCTCCCCACCTCTTTAGTATACGAAGCAGCCAAGGCCCGGCTTTCCGGAAAATTAAGTCGTGGTAAATAATCTGCAATAGGAACACAGCAATGATGCTCATGCCTTTCTGTAAATGGAGCAAACATCAAATGCGCTTCCGGAGCAGGTATAAGAAGAGGGCCGCCGGGTTCATTCACCGACAGGCAGGCTTCTTTATACTCCTCATACTCTCTGCTATCTATACCCCAATAATTACTACCTTCGATATCCCCATGATCCCCGGCACAAAAGGCAAAGCCGGCGTCTAATTCATTCAGCTCTTCGATCAGCATTTCCGGAGCTATTCTCCGCTCCGTCGGATAACGAAAGCTGGTGTGCAAATGCGTATACCCCTTATGCCACATCTTCATGATATCCCTCACTGCAATTTGATAATGAAATCCGCAATCTTCCGACGATAAGCATCATAAAGATCTGTTGTCCAGACCGGCTGCTTATATAACGGCGCACCATTACTATCCTTAACTTCATAATCATCATAATTTACAGATATCCTGGCTTGCAGATCCGTTAAAAAGAGCTTAGCTTCCCGAATCACCTTCAACGCTGCGGCATCTTTCCTTTTTTCGGCAGATTCGATATGCCGTTCCAAAGTTTTTATATACCTTAAATCATCTATCCCCTCTCTAATCGCCTCCCAGGTAATAGTGGATATCGGTCCTTCCGAACCGGGGTAGGTATGCCCATACATAACCGGCCCTGGATTATCCAATGGGTTATAAAGATTGCGATGATAGTAATAAAGTTGATAGGTAAAATTCAATTGCCCTGCTACCCCTAACCGCCACATATAGAAGCCGACATTAAATCTGCACGCAGAGGGAATAAACGGGTTTGCAGCCCCATTATACGTCCATATCGATTTTCCCTTTGCTCTCATCGTTTGAAAGTAATCAGGGTTTGCCAATAGTGCTTTCGATAGCTGATGAGGATTTGGACAAAAGATATCGACATTTTGTGAATCGGAAGAATCCACAAACATCGTAACAAAGGTTTTCGCCGTAGGGCAACACCCTTTAAGAAATTCCAGAAAAGCCAGTGTATTATGCTTCCTTGTTTCATTGTAAGGTTCATCAATATACCAATAGATTTCAGGCAGCCCTTCCTGCTTTACTTTTGCCTCCAATTCTTTTATTGCCCTGGCTACATACTCCCACTCCTGAATATCCAAGGCCCTCTTGCTGGTTGCTTGATTAGGATCCCATGGGAAATACGGACAGATATTCAGAGGCAAGGGCTGGGATAATCCGGTTTTTTTACACAGTCTCAAGAATTTTAAAAAGGCTTCCACATTGATGCTCTTACCCCTTTGTCCAAATTCGGACCATAGGTTTTGGCCGATTACAAATAAATTTACCGAGTTCATGCCATGTTCCTTCATATCGATCAGATCTTTTTCCAACAATTTCCAGCCATCCACCCCTCTTTCAGGATAGTTCAGAGGCAAATGGTAGCACATATTGAACGTTGTATCTTTCAGCTCATCCAACCGAAAAGGCAGCACCTCGCAACTTAGACTAATAACGCTTGCGGGAGCATTCTCCGCTTCTATGATTATCTTGCCCCAATACCTCCCTGCTCTGGCGGTTTCGGGTATTTTGACAGTCAGCCATATTTTTACGGCCATGCCTTTGGCTAAATCGGAAGCGGCATAATCCTCCAACACTTTGGGAAAGAGCATATATGTCGGTGGGTTTGACATCGCCACGTTGTGATAGTGATATTTAACCATTTGCACATTGATGCTCGATCTACCGATAATATCTTTACCGTTTTGCAAGTTGCTTATAGATATTCTAACATTTTTCATGTCTTTCAACGGCAGTATGGAGAACGTTGCGGGTTCATATTCACCAGGGGCAGCAAAGAGCTTTAAATCCTTCGCCATCTCTTCTTTTCGGGGAATGCTGTTGGGATAAAGGATATCCAAGTAATTGGAGGAGAATATCAAATAACCCTTCTTATCGGTATCGGCAGGCAAAGGATTTGTCTCATTGTATTCGTACCTGGCAAATTTGATAATCCGATCGGCTGAACCCAGATAAATCTCTCTTTCTATTTTATTTAAAACCGTTTGTGCTTGAGAAAGATCTTCTTTTTTATAAATTATCAAGGCATTTACCAGCCATCCATTGTTCCCTTTGAATGTCAATAAGAGCTTGTTATCGGATACTCTGGCTGGAAATGAAAAGGGTTGAAAATTATATCGGCCGCCAACGGCAATATTAGCAAGCTCGGTGTTTCCTGAATATACTTTATACGTTGGAGAGGGATATATGGTATCGCCACAAATCAAATAAACCATATATTCCCCATCGGGCAAGTCTATCCTGAAGACACTATCGCTTTTACCTTCAATAAAATCGCACGTCAGTTCATTAGGACTGCCGCTACCTTTTTCAACACCCCTATTAACACCACTCATTGCATTGTTTTTTATCCAACCGTAGCCCAATATAGAAGCATAACGACTCTCAGGCTCAATTCCGATAAAACCTCTCTTAAGCGGCGAACTGAGCGTGCCGAAATCAAAGGCATACTTAAATTTATAGCCATCCTTTGAGTCATCGGCAATAACAGATTCAAGACGACGTTTCTCTAAATCATGCAAGGCTCTGATTCGCGTCAAAGCGATATCTTCTTTAGGTAAAGATGCTTTATCTTTTATACATGATAAAACGGCAAATCTATCAGGTTGTAAAAACCTGACGGATTCCGGCAAAAAACAGATCGAGCTGTTTTCGCCGTTGACCTTGTTCTCCCGGCAAAGATTTATACGCCAATTGTCAGGTGAACCTAATATACTGATTAGTTCTTGAATGGGTATCGAGGCTTCGACTACCCAGGATTTCTGTCCTATCGAGACTGAAGCTGTCCAGGCCGGGTTCCAGGAAGTATCCGGAAGCAATTCACGGTGCAGACCATCCCACCGAGCTCCTTTGGCATTAGCGATCAGATGGGCGGTTATTTTCTTATCTCTTGAGTAAATAAATACTTCCACACAATCATCATACCATAAGGTAGCATCGTGCTCCGTCTTCTCGGCACTCGCTCGCAATTTCAAAGTATCTGCCGTATAACAATTAAAAGCCAGATACAGATTTTTCTCATCATAAGACAGCAAGACATCGGTATCTTCATTAGCAAAGCTATTAGTTCCGGGCAATAAAAAACCGTTGATTTTCGATGTATCTTGCCAGCATAGATCGTTCAATTGGCCATCAATGACCGGAGTTCCATACGAAGCATAAATCTGCCTGGGCTGTGCAAGAAGATTCTTGGTTACATCGGCGATTTTGCGATCAAACTCTGTGCTGAAAGGGAAGCTCTGTTTGTACTGCGATAAATTGCTCTTATCGCACAGAGAGAAATCATCAAACCATACCCTTCCGCTTGTGGTCTTGCCATCCAGTTGAATATAGATCGCAATTTTTGTGGCTCCTTTAGGAACAAAGATATTATTTTTAACCTCTTTCCAATCATAATTTTCTTCTGTGGCAAACTTTGCAAAATTTTTGTATATAGTCTTGAATTCGCCTTCTCCCGTAATTACAGCTGCTACCCTGACAACGCTTTCATCATTAAGAGACACCTTCTCGCCTTTTGACCAAAAAGAAAACTGGTAATAAGTATTATCGCTCAGCACGTTAACAGCCTGGCTAATACACAGCATTCTGCCATGTGCTTTTCCAAAATCTTCAGAAGCCCTCTCATTGAATAAGCATAAGCTGCTTTCACCACTCCTGAAAACGGTCTTATCCCAGAAGTAACACTTATTTATACCCTTATGCGAGGATCCAGAAAAAGATCCTGTTATTTCCCAGCCTGCCGGAAAGTTGTCTGTTCCATCTTCGAACCCGGGATTTACTATTAAGTTATCCACTGATGAAGCGTGCCCCATACCTGCCGGGATTACCAACAGAGACAGCCCTAACAGTACCAATAAAAATATCTTTGCTTTCAATTACTTTCCCTCCTCGATTTATTTGATTAAACGGATACCTTGTCACGATACTCAACAATATCTTCTATTGCTGTAAATCGGCTATTGCAAAGCATCAATATCTATCCCATAGATTCGCGCTGTTGCCAACTTGATCACCATAGCTTAAATCGCTATATGGATTGGCCGCATCGCTAACAAAACGATAGGAAACGTGCCCATCCGCCCACAGAATGTTCAAGCCTGTTGAATGTCGGGGATGCGGAAATTGATATTTTAAAGTAGTATTGTAAAAATCGTTAACAATAAACCAGCCGCATGTATTAGCAGGATTTGCAGGATCATGTATACTATCCAGCAGTAAAATCGTTTCCGCCGGTTTGCGTATATCCGAATCCGTTGCCGCAGGAAATATGTTGCCGCCATATCTCCTACTCGTTCCTATGTGAGCTTCATTGTATCCATAATGTACAAATCTAAAACTGTTCGAAATCCTACCTGGTAAAAAGCTTAGGAAATTATCGGCGCCAGAAGTGCCGGCAGCATAAGATGGACAGGCGAAAACCTTAACACTGCCTACATATTTTTCATTGAGAAGAATTTGCGGCCACATTATATGCGGTATAGTCCATGTTTGAAATAATTGAAAATCAGCCGGCGGGAAAACCCCATCATAATCCTGGGTATACATCATCATGGCTGCACCAAGCTGTTTCAAATTACTCAGACATGCGGTTTGTCTGGATTTTTCTCTCGCCTTGCTGAAAACAGGAAATAATATTCCGGCCAGAATAGAAATTATTGCAATGACCACTAATAATTCTATTAAAGTGAATCCCCGCTTTCTCATATTTCTCAACCCTCCAATCCGACTATCTGAAATTGGACGAAAACTAGAAAAGCATGTTCTCTTAAACGATATAGCGCGGCAATCAGCTTTGGATAGTAGAATCACCTACTTTTCTGTTTTTAGCTTTGCTCCGCAGGATTCCCTTATTATCAATCTGGACTGCAATCTGATTTGCTTTAGTGAGACGGCCCTGTTATTGATATTATCGATCAGAATCTCTACTGCCGTTTTTCCCATGGCGTTCCAGGGCTGCTCTATCGTGGTCAGCGGAACAGAGAGATCTGTTGCCAGGATAGAGTTATCAAAGCCGATTATGCCTATATCCTTCGGAACTGATAAACCTCTATCCGCAACGATTTTCATCAACCTGACTGCAAGGAACTCCATCGCCACAAAACAGGCGATAGGTCCTTTATGTGAATCAGCCAGCCCGATTATTTCTCGCGGCCAATCGCTCTCCCCATCAATAAATACGTTTTCAGGATTATAAGCTAATCCTGAATCAATAAGCGCCTGCTTATAGCCTTCCAGCCGCTCTTTGGCTGAAGTGCAATTTCTGATAGTCGGTCTGGTCAGATGAATAATGGAGGTGTAGCCTAACGAGACAAAATGCCTTACCGCAGTATAAGCCCCATGATAATTATCGCTTACGACATAATCGGTATTTATTCGTGGTAAGTATTTATCTATCAGAACAAAGGGAATTTTCTTTTCCAAGGCTATACTTCTAATGTAATTTTCATTTAAATTACCCTGCCCATCTTCATCGGCAAGCCATATAACGACTCCATCGACTTTCTTTTCAATCAAGTCCTCTATTCTCTCCCGCTCCATGGAATAATTATTCTCAGAATTACAAAACAGAAGATGATACCCTTTATCACGGCAATTTCTTTCCAGCCCATAAACTGTTCCTGTAATCATTAAATCCATAATATTGGGAGCAACAAAGGCAACGGTTTTGAGTCTGTTTCTAAAGGCCGGCGTATCTTTGACATTGATATTAACAAATGTTCCATGCCATGGTCTTCTATAAACCAGACCTTCATTTACCAATTCTGTAATCGCCTGTCTGGCTGTAACTAAACCTATGTTATATATTTGACACAAAGATTTGAGATCAGGGAGCTTATCGCCGGGGAGCAGCTTTTCATTCAATATATCATCTTTAACCATATCTCTTAATTGAATATAAAGAGGAGTTGAATCATCCCTCTTAAGTTGTTTCGCTTTTTCCATGCCTTATCATCCCGCATAGTTACTATTATTACTATTGTTACTATTATAATACCACCCCAAAATATAAAGTCAAGACCTCAAAACAGAGCAAGGCAGCCAGGCAGTTACTTCACTCATTGAGGCATCATCAGTTTTTTATCGTTCTGCCTGCGATGACATAGCTGCTATTCTATTCTATTCTTAAATGCCTGACCATGGCGTTGCTTTGTTAAATGTAAGCTCCTGACCCCACATTCTGGATGGACAAAATGAGGCAATTTGGTATAATAATAACCGGTTATCCTGCGACTTAAAGTGGCAACAACGGCGCTTGCAGCAGAAATTTTAGAATTATTTTTCACAGAGGGTGTATGGAGAACGCGAATTCACTCGCTTATATATTAGTCGGGGTTGCAGGACTTTTATTATCCGGAATAATCGCCAGCAAAGCTTCCGACAAGCTCGGTGTGCCGGCGCTGTTACTATTCCTGGCAATAGGAATACTTGCCGGCTCGGAAGGCCTGGGGGGCCTTCACTTCGACTATCCCAACCTAGCGCAAACGCTCGGTGTTTTTGCCCTGGCATTCATCCTCTTTGCCGGCGGTCTCGATACAAAATTCAACGATATAAAGCCGGTATTCTGGAAGGGACTGGCCCTGTCGACTATCGGTGTCACCCTTACCGCTGTGGTTACAGGGCTCTTTGCCCACTACATTCTCCGTATATCTCTTATCGAAAGCATGCTTATTGGGTCAATAGTATCATCAACGGATGCCGCAGCGGTTTTTGCTGTGCTAAGGTCCAAAAAAGTAAAGCTGAAAGACCATCTAAAATCTCTTCTGGAGTTTGAATCAGGCAGCAACGATCCTATGGCGGTCTTTCTAACTACGGGTTTGATAGGCATCATTGCCGGCCGCGACGTATCTTTCTCAAGCCTTATCCCTTCGTTGATAGTTCAAATGCTGGTAGGCGGCATCATCGGTTATTTTTTTGGCAAAGCCAGTATCTTTCTTGTCAATAAGTTGCGTCTCGGCTATGAAGGTCTTTACCCCGTATTGACACTCTCTCTTTTGCTGCTCTGCTATGGATTAAGCGTCTTATCGGGTGGCAATGCCTTTTTGGCGGTTTATATTGCCGGCATGGTTTTAGGGAATTCCGAGATATTGCACAAAAGAAGCCTTTTCAGTTTTCATGACGGTCTTGCCTGGTTGATGCAGATAATGATGTTTGTCACGCTCGGCCTGCAGGTTTTTCCATCGCAGCTCCTTCAGATTGCCAAAGCGGGTCTGCTGATATCGGTCTTCCTGATGCTTGTTGCTCGTCCTCTCAGCGTCTTTTTATCGTTATCTCTCTCAAGAATGCCGCTGGGTGAGAAGCTATTCGTCTCCTGGGTCGGATTGAGAGGTGCAGTGCCGATTATTCTGGCTACCTTTCCACTCCTTGCAGGTATTCCCGAAGCAGGCAGAATCTTTAATATCGTCTTCTTCATTGTGGTTACCTCTGCATTACTGCAGGGGACTTCCATACCTTTTCTGGCGAGGCTCCTCCATCTTGACAAACGAAACGCACACATGCCAAAACCGATGCTTATATCGAACATAAAAGATTGGTTAACAGAGATACGCGTTACCAAGGGGTCCGTCCTGGCAAATAAGCGGATTGTGAATCTAAACCTTCCGCAGCGCATTCTGTTTATCCTTGTCGCCAGAGAGGAAGAGATCTTTGTCCCCAACGGAGGCACGCTACTCAGGGAAGGTGATAAGGTTCTGGTGGCCGCAGAGAAGGATGACATACTGCCGCTGATAGAGAAGGGAAAGGCAAGCCCGAACAAAGAACAATAGCAGGGTTAAGACCAGCCACATCGAAGGAAGAACGGAGCCTTTCTTCAGATAAGTTCACTCCTCAGCAGAAGAGTCCTCGTCGGCGACCAAGCTTGTCTCCTTGGCCGCAGCTGTTTCTTCTGTGGACATCTCCCCCAGATACTTTGGCAGTTCTATTCCGGCCATGCCGGCTACATCGTGCAATGGCGGCAGACTCTTGATCAGCCCGGAAAGAAAGTTGGAGGTGGCGGTACCGTCCTTGCCGCCGCCGGCAGAATCCCAGACGGTGACCTTATCTATCTTGATATTGCGGATAGCCTCCACTTGCAACTGCACTATCTGCTCGATCTTCTCAGTCATAAGCAGGGTAGCTGCCGCTTTGGCGTCGCCGTTGCAGCCCTTGACCAGTTCCAGGTAGCCGGCGGCCTTGCTTTCAAGCACTTTGCGTACGCCCTCGGCTTCGGCCTGATATTTAAGAAGAATGGCGTCGGCCTCTCCTTTGGCTTCACGGCGTATTTTCTCCGCTTCTGCCTCGGCCGCTATCTCGGTCTTCCTCTTATCTATCTCCTGCCGAACCACTTCGGCGGCGTTGAGCCGCTCCTGCTCGGCCAGGTATTGGGCCTTCTGTATCTCCACTTCGGCCTTGCGCCTGGCAACTTCGCCGCGTTGCATGGCCTGGGACTGCTTCACCGCCAGCTCGGCATTGGTATCGGCAATAGCTGCTTTGGCCTGGTTTTCGCCGTCTACCGCCTGTGCCTCCTGCTGATGGATCACAATGCGCCGGTCAGCCTCAGCCTTCTTTTTGCCCTTCTCCGACTCGGCCACATTCTCAGCCACCCGGATCTCTCTTTCCTTGGTGGCTACGGCTTCGCCGATGGAGCCCATCTTTTCTTGCTCGGCCACATCCACCTTGGCCTGGTTGATGGCCTCAGAGGCGGCCTTTTTGCCGATGGAATCGATATACCCGGATTCATCGGTGATATCGGTTATATTGACGTTGATTAAGGAGAGACCGATCTTGTTCAGCTCGGGAGCTACGTTTTTCCTAATCGACTCCAGGAATCTCTCACGGTCCTGATTGATCTCCTCGATGGTCAGCGACGCCACCGTCAGCCTCAACTGCCCGAAGATGATCTCCCGGGCCATCCCCTCTATCTGTATCTGCGTGAGGTTAAGCAGACGCTCGGCCGCGGCGGTCATTATCTCCGGCTCTGTGCCGATGCCCACGGTGAAAGTGGAGGGAACGTTGATGCGGATATTTTGCATGGAGAGGGCTTTTTGCAGGGGGATGTTGATGGTCATCGGAGTCAGGCTCATGTAAGAGTAGTCTTGAATCAGTGGCCAGATCAAGGCGCCTCCGCCGTGAACGCAGTTGGCGGTCTGTCCCTTGCCGACTTTGCCGTAAATCACCAGGATTTTATCCGAGGGACAGCGTTTGTAGCGGGAAGCCAGAAAAAGGATGGTTGTGACTACCAGGACAAGGAAGACTACTACGGGAAGTGACCAGAAATCGAACATGACAACTCCCTGCTTTCTTCTTTATTTTATGAGTTCGACGATGAGGACATTGGCGTTGACCTTAACCACGTGGACCGGATTGCCGGTCGCCAGCTCCAGGCCGTCCTTCTCCATGGCATCGAATTCTCTCAAATGGTTGCTAAGGTTGACGGTAACCCTACCGATGCCTCCCGGCGGGATGTTGAGATAAACGATACCCGTGCTGCCGACGGCATCCTCTATGCTTATATTGCCGCTCGATTGCAGGCTCATCGCCCATTGGAAGATCCTGAAGATGACCCATACCGTCACTAATCCGGCGGCTACCGCCCCGACAACGGATGCTGCTGCCCCTGCCCGACTTTGCCGGTAAAGGGCCAGGCCGACCAAGCCGAACATGACAAAGAAAGAGCTGAGCCCGTGCAGCGAGAGGAAGTGGAAGCCCACGTCGGAATCGGCATGTCCGGCATCGATATCGATGCCGCTGTCGATATCCGTATGCCCGCCAGCCATCAGCATGATCAGCCTGAGCAAGACGAAGAAACCACCAATGACAGCACAGATCAAGAAGAAATACTCCAAAGCGTTAAAACCTGAAAATACATTTCCCATGCCTCGCCTCTTCCGAGCTTTCTTTGGATCAAGGAACAATCGGTTGCAAGCTTATTATTAAAGCTTACTATGGTACCGGACGCATGTCAATAAACAGCAAGGGGATCAGGCCTTTGTTTCACTCATTGATGAGCTATCAATCTCTTTTAGCGCTCTGCTTACGGTGACATAGCTGCTATTCTATTCTTAAATACCCGGCCATGGCGTTGCTTTGTTAAATGTTAAATGTAAACTCCTGACCCCATACTTTTGCATATATTCACCGGCTGGCCTGTGCGAATGCTTTCATCCCCCGCCAAGCCGACGGCTACGCTGTTTCTACCGGCCAAACCATCCATAATGAACTCGGACCCGTTCAAGCAGGCATCGATAAAGGTCTCTATCATCCCTTTATCTCCGCCGCCGTGGCTCCCGCCGATAAAGGGAGGCGTATACTCCTCGACAACCCCCTTGTGCCTACGGGATACCCTGATCTTGAAGTTGGTATTCTCATAATAGCCGTAGATCTTGCCCTTGTCACCCACAAAGGTAAACTCACGACTATATTCCGGGGTAAAGTGACATTCCGTATAGGTGGTACGGACGCCGTTGTCATACTGCACATTGAGCATAGCGTTGTCATGAACATCCACATCACTGGTAAAGACACAGGAGACGGGGTTCGGCAGGATCACTCCACAGTGCCCCTTACGCTCCAGCGCAGCGGGAGCGTAAGGACATGTCTTTCTTGCCTCGCAATCGAGACAGGTCTTTTCCGGCGATTCCTTTCCGCCAAAGAAATCCAATCCACCCGTTCCGTAAACTCTGATGGGATTGCCGCCGGCAAACCAGTTCATAAGATCGATAGAGTGAGTGCCCTTCTGTAACAGAAGACTCTTGGCGAAACTGCGATGTTTGAAGCATCTTTGGAAGAAAGTATAACCCACGCTGACATTGTCCACGACCCAGCCCAACTTAATCTCTCCGATATCACCCCTATCGATAATCTCCTTCATCTGCTGAAAGAGTGTACAATACCTCAGCTCCAGACCCACTCCCAGAATCTTGCCGGCCTTTTCGGCGGCGGCTATCATGGCATCACAATCCTCCAGGCTCTGCGCCATAGGCTTTTCGACCAAACAGTGACGCCCGGCCTGCAATACTTGCAGCACCGGCTCCTTATGGTCGGTATCGTTGGTAGCCACGACCACGGCATCAATGTCCATCTCTGACAGCATCTGTAAACTATCTTGATAGTAAGCAGTCTTTGCGCCAAGACACTCTCTGACCGCATCCAGTCTCTTCATATCGAGATCACAGACGGCCACTACCTCGCTACGGGGATTGGTATTGAAGATATCGCAGAAGAATAGCCCCCTGCCGCCCATTCCTATAACAGCCACTTTAAGCTTCATTTCCTGCCTCCCGAATTACCATATCATATATATCATATAGTTGATGGTTCATTCATCACATAAATAAGCCAGTATATTCTCCATAAAGGCCTTTCCTGTATCCGAACGGCGTTCAACAGCGGAGAAGACCGGGATCATTTCACAAAGAAGAACCTTGCCGCCTCTGCTGCCGTAAGATGCCTCTACAAGAGCGTATCCCTTATAACCACTTTCAAAAAGCCCCTCTTTCTCTACTGTGCCCATTACCAGAGGGGTCCAGACGGGCGAAAGATTGATAAAAGGGTTGATGATCGATCCTCCCCAGCAGAGAGCCTTAAGAGAGGATATGGGATGTTTCAGCGGAGGATCGTAAAAACCGAATTTATTCTCCGCAATAGAGTGCCTGACATTGAAGACGGGATGCTCCTTTCGCAGGATTACCGGCATTCTCAGTTCCCTTGTACCCCTCTTCACCTTCAGCTCTTGGGGAAGCCAGGCATTGGGGTCCAGACCATTCCTGAAGGCGGCGATCCTGCCGCCCCCGACGAGATATTTTTCGATCTTCGCACGGCTTTTTTTCAAAGCGGACATATCGAGATTGCGCAGCCACGATTCACCGATGACCACCACCCGATAGCCCTCAAGCGAAATATCGGCCATAGCTGCTATCTCGAAATAGTCGAATTTTAAACTATAAGTATCGAGAAGGCGGCCGTTCAGACGAGGATAGCTCTGGCAAGTCTCGAAAAGCGCTATCTTCGCCTCTCCACTCGGCTGCCGAACAAATGGGGTTTCCGCTTCGGCCGTTCCCGCCGTAACCAGCACGACCGCCATGAGATACAGAATATTCTTGCAAAAACGCAGCATCATTTTCCGCCTCCCTCAATCGTCAGCATTATCAAATCTCGTAATTCGGGCAGCGACATAACAAGATAATCTCCCTCCCTCTTGAAGGATATTCTCTCTCTTCCGGCGCCCTCCGGCGTGCTGAGATAGCATGCCTGCGGAAGAAGTCCCGGCGGCAGCTTGACCTTCAGGTTCGGCAGCTTCAAGGGAACGGGCTTCTTTACAGCGGCAATATTCTCTTCCATCAGGCTGCCGGAAACGATATCCTTAAGACGAACCTCCTCAAGGTTAAGAAGATATACCAGGAACTTGCCGCCGTTGAGGCAGGTGTTGAAATCCACCCGGGAAGGCAGATTGCTCTCCAAAGGCAGCCCGCCCAGCAACCCTCTGAATATCCCTTTTATCATAGCTGTCGCCTCTTTACCCTCAAGGAAATGAAAGAAGGCACCACTGTAAATCACTCGCCCCTTGCCGTAATTATGGGCGATAACGGCGGGCCGGCCGTCATCCCATCGCACCAGAACCGATACACCTGCCCTGGGAGCGAATTCATAGGCATCTTGGCAAAGAAGCATTTTCGACCCGAAATATCCTACCGGCAAATATCGTCCATAAGCAATGGCAGCTCCGTCCTCTCTTTTCAGACAAGAGGCCTTTATCGGTGCTGGGGCTCCCCCTATCCCCAGTAGCTCTGCCAAAGGATACTGCGGATAATCTCTTTCGTAAATATCCCTGCCGCCGAGAAACCCCATGGCTACCAGGTTGCCGCCGTTTAGCACCCAGTTCTTCAGCGTCCGGATATCCTCAGCACTCATATTTCTTATCTCATCGACCACCAGCACTTTGTATTTTGCCAGCTCTCGCGAATCGAAACCGGTGATATAATTTACCGGTATGTGAGCATCGGAAAAGGCGTAAAAGGTGGGGAATATATGGCGGCAAACATAATCATAGGCTCCCGGGGATTGCAGGCCGAAGCTACCGAAGGAGGTCTGCTCATATGAATTGAGAATAGCCACTTCAGCATAGGGCCTCTGCCCGCCGATAGCATCCATATTGCGTTCGATGAAATCCGCAGCCCTCTTATAGCCGTCGGCCACCTCTGCGGACTGGGCATAAGTAAAGAAGCCGTTGCATCCAGCCAAAATGGCATCATAGATGCCGATTTCATAGGCCCATCCCGGTTCATTCTTCCCTATAACATAGAACCACACCGGCTTGTCGTGGGATTGGCCCTTGCAGAATTTTACCCGCAGATGATAGCGCTTGAAGGATATATCCCCGAGAGCTGCCCCCCTGCGGTCGAAATCCTGCCAGTAATAGGCATTGCACATACCGGTCATGGCATCGCCGCTCAGAAACTCCGTATGGCGAACACCCGCGTAAGGATGTATGGCCCCATCATAGCCCGTCGTGGCTGTGGTTATGATCTCCTTGCCCCATCTCTCCCGAGCGACCTTGCGGGCATGAAGGGAGAGATCCTGTAGAAAATCGGCGAGAGAATGCTGGCAAAAGCGGTACCATTCATACCATAACTCTTTTTGTGCCAGCCTATCGTCATTGCCGACCGAGCGTATCTCTGCCAGAGGTTTGCCTAGTTTACGTTCTATCTCTACAGCTGTACCGTACTTCTTAAGCAGATACTCTTTGAAGGCTGCCTGGCAATGACGGCAATGGCAGAAACCGCTGCCGAACCAGCCCGGCTCCTCGAAATAGATACCATCCATATTAACCGTGGAGAAGAACTTTGTCAGCAGCTGTTTGCCCCGGTCCCTGGTTTTAGGATTGTTAAAGCATATATCTTTAAAACGCCTTTTGCCGTCGGCGCTAAGGCGCATTTCATCCTCATCCCAATCTCCCAGAACGGTTTTGGTAAATTCGATAATATCTTTCACTTGAAAATAGATCAGAGCCACTTTATCCCTGTCGTGCAGCTCCTTCAGACAGGCGTTCATAATGTCAGCCTTATGCTTCCAGTTGGTGCCGCTCAGCGAACCGTTCAAAGGATACCAGGCGGTGAGACTAACCAGCGTATT
>Ga0172382_10001170_pt1 | contig 47652 bp, 40 predicted proteins | sample Leawel138RmetaG_FD_122245 | JGI IMG/M metagenome (GOLD analysis project Ga0172382, IMG submission 122245) | Leachate microbial communities from a municipal landfill in Southern Ontario, Canada - Leachate well 138R metaG | ecosystem: Engineered > Solid waste > Landfill > Unclassified | place... | reverse complement strand
GTCGGTATCGGTACCGCTGTTACCCGCCGGGTCGGTGATGGTGGCGGTAACCGGTACTTCGGTGTCGCCGGGGGATACCGGCACCTGAACGGTGACACCATTATCCAGGTCGTCCTGGGTGACCGGACGTTCGAGCAGGACGTTGCCGTCCTTGTCGGTCACCTTGAGGACGTCGCCGATTTCGACCTTGTCGTCCAAGGTCACTTCCGCCGGCACGGTACCGTCCGGGCCGATCTCTTCCTCGTTGTACACACCATCCGGGCCGGCACCCTGCAGCTCGACGCTGACACCGGGCACATCGTTATCCACCAGCTTGTCATCACGGTCAGTGCCGGTGAAGCCCTGGGGTGTGGTGACGGTGGCTTCGACCGTGACGTTGCGATCGCCTGGCTCAACCGGTACTTCGACGGTGACGCCGTCGCGCAGGTCTTCGGCGGTAACCGGGCGGTCGAGCAGGATATTACCCTTGCCATCCTTGATCACCAACTGATCGCCTTCGCGTACCCGATCGTCGAGGGTCACCTCGGCGGGGACGGTGCCATCCGGGCCGATCTCTTCTTCGTTGTACACGCCGTCGGGGCCGGCGCCCTGCAATTCGATGCTGAGACCGGGTTTGCGGGCAGCCGGGCCGGTTTCATGGCGCTCATCGCCTCCGCGATGCTCGCGCCACTCATCCGGCATGAAGCCGCGGTCGGGCAGGCTCATGCCCAGCGGGCGCAGCACTTCCTGGATACGGGCGACGGTCAGTGGCGTGATGCCGTCGGCTTCGATGATTTCGTTGATGCGCACCAACTGGACGAAGTTGTGGCCTTCCGGCTCGCCGCTTGCCTGTGCGGGCTGGGCCTGGGGCTGCCCGCGATCTTCAGCTGCCGGGCGTGGTGTCGAGGGTGGCAGCTCGGCCTGGGCCGCCTCAGCCGCCTCGCCTACGGTCTGCTGCTGTTCACCGAGGAAGGTCAGGACCTGGTTGTCGCCGAAATCGAGATCGACCCGGGCGCCCGGCTCGGTGATCAGCATTTCATCGCCGCGCAGGCGATCACCGACCTTGATCTCACGACGTTCACCATCGGCAGCTACAGCCCAGGCACGGCCAGTCAGGTTTACCACGGTTGCCAAAGTGTTCATAACGACCTCGATCACGGATATCAATGCGGCGTTAGCCGACGGTTACAATAGGGTTCAGCGCTCGCTCAAGGCATTGGCCTTGGCGCGCAGCAGGGGTTTAAGCAGGTACGACAGAATGCTTTTCTTGCCGGTCATGATGTCCAGCTGTGCGGTCATGCCGGGGATCACCGACAGCCGTTCGATGAACTCGCTGTCGGTGGTCATGGCCCGCACCAGGTAATAGGTGTTGTCGCGCTCGTCGGTAATGGTGTCGGCGCTGATATGCTGCAGGGTCGCGGATACCCCGCCGTAGATGGAAAAGTCATAGGCGTGCAGCTTGATGGTTGCCGGCAACCCCGGCCGCAGGAAGGCGATGTCCTTGGGTGCGATCTTCGCTTCCACCAGCAGGCGGTCGTCGGCGGGAACGATTTCGATCACCGTGGAGCCCGGCTGCACCACGCCACCGATGGTGTTGTACAACAGCCGCTGCACAGTACCGCTGACCGGCGAGCGGATCTCCGCATGCTTGACCCGGTCGGCCAGGCCGTCGACGTTCTGGCTCAGACTGTTGAGTTCAGCGCTGGCCTGGCTCAGCTCGGCACGCCACTGGTTGCGCATGCTCAGCTCCACTTCGGCCTGGCGCGCTTCGGCCTCCTGGATGCCGGCCTCGGCCTGGCGGGAACGGGCCGCTGCCGAGCGCCGCTCGCCGTCCGCGGCGGCCTGGTCCCGCTCCAGACGCAGGATGTCGATTTCCGAGACGGCGCCGGAGGCCAGCAGCGGCCGGGTGACATTCAGCTCCTGGCTGGACATGCGGTAGGCCTGTTCGGCGGCGCGCAACCGGGCCTGGGCCTCGCTGAGTTCCTGGCGCCGCTGGGCGTGCTGTTCCCGGGCAACCGACAGCCGTTGCTCCAGTTCACCGATGCTGGCGTAGTAGTAGTTTTCTTCCTGCACCAACACCTGCTGCTGTGCCGGGGTGAGGCTGTCATCCATGATCGCCCCATAGGGCTGGTCGTTGATCAGGGCACGCAATCGCGCGACCTTGGCACGCAGGGCAAAGGCGCGCACGCTGCCTTCCTGGAAGTTGGCGACGAAGCGGGTCGGGTCGATCCGCACCAGCACATCACCCCGCGCCACCTGCTCGCCTTCGCTGACCAGTACCTCCTGCACCACGCCACCGTCCATCGATTGCACGATCTGCAGCTGCTGGGAGGGAATCACCTTGCCTTCGCCCCGGGTCACTTCGTCCACCTTGGCCAGCGCAGCCCAGACCAGCAACAGCACACAGATCAGCGCGATCACATACAGCAGGCCACGGGCGCGGAACACCTGCTGCGCCTCGATCGCCTGTTCGGCATCGACCTGCCAGTTGCCGGACTGGCGGCCAAAGGCGGCAAACAGGGGCGCGAACAGCCGGTCGACCCCCGGCTTGCCCACGGCACCCACAGCAGACAACTGCTCAAGGCGCTCGAAGCTGCGCTGCTCGACAAGCTTGTTTTCGACGCTGCTGACGATGTTCTGCTCGCTCATGGTGCCGCTCTCGCGATGCTGCCCTGCTCCAGCGCCTGTATCACCTTCTGTTTCGGGCCATCGGCAATGATCTGTCCGGCATCCATGACGATCAGCCGGTCGACCATGTCCAGCAGGCTGGTGCGGTGGGTGATCAGCAGCAGGGTCCGGCCCTGGCTGAACTGGGCCAGGGATTTACGCACGTGGCTCTCCAGCACGCTGTCCATGGAGCTGGTGGGCTCATCGAGCAGCAGTATGCTGCTGTTACCCATCACCGCACGGGCGACCGCCACAGCCTGACGCTGACCGCCGGACAGACGGCTGCCCCGCTCGCCCACCGGCATCGACAGGCCGTCGGCGTGGGCACCGACCAGCGCCTTGAGCCCGGCGAGATTGATCGCTTCGTGCAGCCGTTCGTTGCTCGGCCGCTCCACCCCCAGGGTGATGTTGTCGTAGACGCTGCCACTGAGCAGCTGCACTTCCTGGGGCATGTAGCCGATACTGCGGCGCAGCTCGGCGGGGTCGATCTGCTCCAGATGCACCCCATCGACCAGCACCTGGCCCGAGGTGGGCCGGTACAGGCCGAGGATGATCTTTTCCAGCGTGGTCTTGCCGGAGCCGACACAGCCGAGAATGCCGACCCGCTCACCCGCGCGGATATGCAGGGAGACGCCATTCAGCGCGCTGCGCTGTTCATCCGGGTAGCTGAAACTGACATTGCGCAGTTCGATCTCGCCGCGCAGGCGCGGGCGGCTGATGATCTGCTTGCCGGGCGTGCGTTCCTGCTCGTTGCCCATGATCTGTTCCAGCGAACCCAGCGCAGTGGCTGCCTGGTAATACTGGGTCAGCAGCGAGGCGGTCTGGGAAACCGGTGCCATGGCCCGCGATGAGAGCATGTAGGCGGCGATCAGGGCACCCTGACTCATCTGACCATCGATCACCAGATACACCCCGACGATGATCATGCTGACCGCAACCAGTTGCTGGATCCAGGAGGCCAGCGCGCCGACCGAGACGCCCAGCATGCGCTGCTTGCCGGAGCAGCCGGAGAGGAAGCGGGTGGCTTGCTCCCAGCGCGCCTGCATGCGGCTGGTGGCGTTGAAGCTCTTCAGCGTTTCCATCGCATCCAGGCTTTCGATCAGGCCGGCGTTGCGCTGGGCGCTGGCCTGGCTGGAGGTCTCGCTCAGTTGCCGCATCCTGGCCTGCACCGACAGGGCGTAGAGCACGATCAGCGCCGCACCGACCAGTACCGGAATGGCCATGACCCAGGAGATCAGCATGATGATCAGGACGAACAGCAGGAAGAACGGCAGGTCGACCAGCGCCGTCACCGTCATCGAGCCGATGAACGAGCGCACCGACTCGAAGGATTGCACATTGGCGGCGAAGGAGCCGACCGACGCCGGGCGGTGCTCCAGGCGCATGCCCAGAATCCGCCGCATGATACGCGCCGACAGCTTGATATCGGCGCGGCTGGCGGCCAGCTCGACGAACCAGCTGCGCAGCAGGCGCAGGACCAGATCGGCGCAGACCACGATGGCGGCACCAATGGCCAGCACCCAAAGCGTATCGGTGGCCTGGTTGGGCACCACCCGGTCATACACGTTCATCACGAACAGCGGCATGGCCAGGGCGAACAGGTTGATGAACAACGCAGCCAGCAGGATATCGCGGTACACCGGGCGGTTGGTGCGGATCACGCTCCAGAACCAGTGCCCACGGCTGTCATCCTCGGCATCCAGGATGATGTCGCCATCGGCGGCGCGGAATGCCGGTCGGCAGTAGATCACCAGACCGGTGTAACTGTCGTTGAACTCCTTCAGCGCCAGCTGTTGCGGCTGCATGTCCAGCTCCGGCAGCAGGACATCGACCGTACCGGCCTGCAGGTCGAGCTGCTGCACCACACAGGCGCGATTGTCCTTGAGCAACACGACACAGGGCAGCAGCATGCGGTTGAGCTTGCCCAGCGGCTGCCGGGCGAGCCGGGCTACCAGCCCGACCCGCTGCGCCGCCTCGGCAAATAGCGAAGGCGACAGGCGACCTTCCACCAGCGCAAGGCCATCGACGATGGCATCACGACTGGTGACAGTTCCATGCCGGCCAGCCAGCCATGACAGGCAGGCTGCCAGTGCATCGTCAGGCGCTGTATCCATGTTCAGCTCGAAGACTCCTCAGCCGATAGTGCATTCCATGTGGCGCGCGCCAGTGACTCCGTGCCTGTGGATTGCTTCACCGCTTCGCGGTTCGCAATGACGAGGTGGAATGCCCTGGTCCATGCCTTCTCATCCTCATCCGTCATTGCGGACCCGCAGGGCGTGGCAATCCATGGGATGTATGCCGGTGACGCCGCGCCTGTGGATTGCTTCACCGCTGCGCGGTTCGCAATGACGGTGTTTGCGAGACTCCTACTCGGCGCGATTGATGTGCAGCTCGACCCGACGGTTCTCGGCACGACCCTCAGCGGTATTATTGCTGGCGACAGGACGATCAGCCCCGGCCCCGGCAACGCTGATGATGGCTCGGTCGATGCCCTGTTCGATCAGGAATTCACGCACCGATACCGCCCGCGCCAGCGACAGGTCGCGGTTGAGGCTGGCCGAGCCGGTGCTGTCGGTATGGCCGACGATGCTGATCGAGCGCAGCGCGCCCTGCTCCTGTACGCGCTGCAACAGGTTCTGCAGACGGGCTTCGGTGCCGCCACGGATGGCCGCGCTGCCGACATCGAACAGCGCATCGCCACTCAGGTTGACCACCTGCTGGGCCCGTTGCGGTTGCAGGTACTGGTCGATATCCAGCACACCACCGGCCACCACTTCGCAGTAGCGGCTGGCCGAGTCATACGCCGGGGTGGCACGCAGGTCTTCCAGCGGCGGGATGGTCTCGTTGGACAGCGACAGGGTGTTCAGCAGCTCACCCATGCTGTGCAGGGTGTACAGGCGGGCGATCTGCAGGTCGTACTGGCCATTGCTGTAGGCCCGTTCGGCCTGGAACGCCTCGTTCTCGGAGTCGAGCACGTCCAGCAGCGAGCGACGACCGATATCGAACTGTTCGCGATAGGCCACCAGTACCGCACTGGAGGCGGCGCGGTGCTGGTCCAGCGACGGCAGGCGGCTCTGCAGGTTGAGTATGTCGCCATAGGCGATGGTCGCGGTCTGGCGCAGGTCCACGCAGGTCTTGTCGCGCAGGCTCTCGGCCTGGTTGATGCGCTGCCAGGCGGCACGCTCGGCGGCGCGGTCACTGCCACCACGGTACAGGTTGTAGCGGGCCCGCAACTCGACGATGCTTTCGTCGCCATAGGAGCGCGGATCGGTCCGGTTGTCGAAGCTGTTGTTGTTCTTGTAGGTGCCGTGGCGCAGGCCCAGCTCCAGCGTCGGATAGCGGTTGGCCTTGGTTTCCCGCAGGGCGGCCTGGGTCACCTCGGTATTTTCGAAGGCGGCATACAGCGCCGGGTTGTTGGCGTAGACGGTACGCAGCACCTGCCCCAGCTCACCCGGTACGCGGGCACCAGGTACCTCGTAAGGCTGCAGCTCGTCGGCCGGCAGCTGTCCTACCAGGCGCTGGTAACGCGCGGTGACACTCTGCAGGTTGGCCACTTCGGTCATCAGATTGGAGCGCGCCAGCGACAGGCGGCCCTCGATCTGCTGCAGGTCGGCACGGTTGCTGACCCCACGTTCGGCGCGCTGGCCGATATGCTCATGCACACGCTGGTGGTTGGCCAGGTTGTCCTGTGCCAGCTTGACCAGCTCGCGGTGCCGCAGCACGTCGAAGTAGGCTTCACTGGCTTCCAGGGCCTTGGTCTCGGCTTCATCGAGCAGCTCGTAGTAGCGCACCCGGCTGGTGTGATCAGCCTTGGCCAGGCGGTTGCGCACACCGAAGCCGTCGAACAGCATCTGCGTCAGCGAGACTTCAGCGTAGTTGCGGGAATAATCACTGCGGTTGTCGAATTCTCGGTTGGCCTGGCCTACCGATGCATTCAGGTCGATCGTCGGCAGGTATCCACCGAATACTTCCCGCCGGTCCTCGGTCGAGGCGTAGAAAGCATCCAGCCGCGAGCGCAACTCGGGATTGGTATCCAGGGTGCTCTGGACGACAGACAACAGATCGGTATTCTGCTCCGTCGCCGAAGCCATCATGGGGGCCATGCCGAGGCAAACTGCAAGTGCCAGACGGACGAAGGGAATTTCCTTATGCATGCTTTCCTCTCAATAGACTCGGGTTTCGTTTTCTGTCATCGATGACCCAGCGGTCAGGCTGTCGCCAAGCGCCGGCATTAAATCAAAAAGGCCGCTCCCCCATTTTTGGCGGAGCGGATAAAACGTTTGCCAGGACTCTTTTCCCGCAGATTTCCTGTTGCATAGCGATGCAGCCTGGCGGGTCATTGCTGCTTCAGCCTGCGAACCTGGTTACGAAAGGCACTAGGTGTCTGGCCCGTGCGTTCGCGAAAAGCAGTGGCGAAGTTCGCAGCGCTGCGAAAACCGATCAGATCGGCGATGTCCTGGATACTTGCGTTACTGTTGGCCAGCAGTTCCTGACTCTTGCGCAGTCGCTCGGCGCGGATATAGGCGTATACGGTCATGCCTAGATAGCGTCGAAAGATCGCCGTCAACTTCTTGGCATGGGTACCAACCAGGCGGGCCATGTCAGCCAGCGCTGGTGGCGAGTCAAGCCGCTGGTCGATAAGACGCATGGCAGCGCGCAGGACTGTCTCGTCGGCATCCTTGAGGACCGTGCCGGTCGGCTCGCTCTGCCACTCGGCACGATTCGCTTTGCGCGCCAGGTGAATGCAGATCCGTGCCATGACCTCCTCCGGAACAAAAGGCTGAGTCAGGTAGTCTGCTGCTCCCAGGGCAAAGCCCTGCAGGCGCTCATCCACAGTCGAAGCCGCACTGAGAAAAATGATCGGGGTACTGCGGGTAGGGGGCGCTTCGCGCAACAGTCGACACAATGCAAAACCATCCATTTTCGGCATCTGTACATTGAGCAGTATCAGCTCGGGCGCCAGCGCCTGAGCACGCTGCAATCCCTGGCGTGATGCCGTTGCCATGGACAGACGCACCCCGGCGGCCTGCAACTGGTTCAATAAGACACGCAGCTCTTCCGGTCGGGGATGTATCACCAGGATATGGGAGTCTCGCAGAGCGGCAACACTACTCATTGACCCGTCCCTAAGTCATAAACGATAAAAATTTGACGTAAGCAGACAAGCAGTCACGCTTGCCTGTCGTAATTTTGTCGATTGTTCCACAAGAAATGAGGAGGAATCTTTGATAGAAGGCCTTAAGCCTTTGGTTCAGGGGATGAATCTATGACAACGAAGCGAGAAACCGCACTTTGATCCGCCGGCATACTCACAGATCGATACGAAGCCGCAGTGACCAGGTGCGTGGCGCGCCCATGGCCGCGCCGTAGTCACCGCTGCCCGTAAGGGCATAGATGCTGGAGATGTAGTCCTTGTTCAATGCATTGTGCAGCAACAGACTGGTCTGCCAGCGGCCAGGGCGTGCGATTCCGGAATACAGATCCAGCAGGCCGCGCGCACCGATCTCGCTGCCGACCCCACGCTCCAGCGTGCCATCGTAGCCGCTGCGCCAGTGATAATTGCCGCCGGCATGCCACTCCAGACCGGCAGGTAGCGACCATAGCTGCTCCAGCCCCGTGGCCAGATTCCATTGCGGCGCGTTGAACAGGCGCTTGCCGGACAGGTCACAGAACAGCCCGGCACTGCCGGGTGGACAGGGCGCATTCTCGACATCCCGATAGCGACTGTCATTCCAGGCCAGTGCCAGATGCAGGCTCAGATCCGGCGCCGCCAACCACCGTGAGTCCAGCTCAACCCCGCGCGAGCGCACCTTGCCGATATTCATCAGATTATTGCGCTGGCGGTTAAGCAACGAACCGGGGTCATAGGTGATAGCCTGGTAGTCACGCACTTGCGTCTGGTACAGCGTCAGACCGACCACACCGCGTCCCTGGGACAACCTGCGCCGCAACTCGAATTCCACCCCGCTAGCCCGCTCAGCCGCGAATACCGGCTCCACCAGTTGGCCGGTGGGCTCGGCATTGATACCCCCGGCCTTGTAGCTGCTGGCCAGGCGCAGGCGTGCTTGCAATGCCGCATCCAGTTGCCGGATCAACTCCAGATGCCCACTGGCATGCCGGTCCCGCAGGCTCTCGCGATGCGAGGCAGGACGTCCAAGCACGGCTTCGCGCAGTCCCGGGCCGATCTGTTGCGAGAGGCTGTCGTCAGGCAGCTCCGGCAGATCCAGCCGCCGACGGGTACTTCCCTGCTTGCGCTCGTTACTCAGACGCAGCCCGGCACTGACCACCAGCTGTGGAGTCCATTGCCAGTCCAACTGACCATACAGGGCATGGGTGGTGGCCTGCTGGCGTGAACTCAGCGTCGAGCCCGCACCGTCCAATATGGCGTCATTGATCATCTCTGGCGATAACCCGGCTCCAGCAGCAATCCCTGCGGCAAACCAGTCCGCCGCCTGCGGGCCGGTACGCATCCAGCCGTTGGCCTCCATCCGCTGGTACAAGCCGTGGTACCCGGCGATGAATGTGAGCTGTTGGTTGAGCTGGCCGGTCAGGCGAAACTCCTGGCTGAGCTGGTCATGCTTCAAGTGCTGGCCGCCCTGCGAGGCGATATCCAGGTCGATGCCATCCATATCCAGCTGCAGGGCATAGTCCCAGTCCCGCCAACCGGTGATGGAAGCCAGCCGATAGCCATCCTCGAAGCGGTAATCGGCATGCAGGGTCATTGCCCGCTGCACGACGTCCGAGCGATTCAGCCCATCTATTGCCACCTCCCGGCTACCGGGGTCGATGCGCGGTAGTGGATAGCCGATGAACGCCGCGCTGGCGCGGGATGCACGGCTGGCATCCACATAGGGAAAAGCGCAGCAGCGCTCCCGCTCACGGGCATGCTCGGCCAGCAGGCGCAACTGCAGCCGGTCGCCGGGACGCCACAGCAACTGCCCACGCAGGCCATCACGATCCTCGTCGTTCTCCTTGCCGCCACCATGCCGGTTGTCGATGGAGCCGTCCCGCTGACGCTGATAGAAGGTGAGCCGCCCTGCCAGCACCTTGTCCAGCAACGGCCCAGTGACATGTCCACCATAGTACTGCTGGCCATACTCACCCAGGTGGGCCTGCACCGCCGCGCCGGCACGCCACTGCGGCGCGCGGTTGATCACATGGACTACCCCGGCGCTACTGTTCTTGCCATACAGGGTACCCTGTGGCCCACGCAGCACCTCGATCCGTTCAACATCACCCAGGTCGGCCTGGAACAGACTCTGACGGCCAAGGTAGACGCCGTCTGCATACAGCCCGACGCTGCTTTCCATACCATTATTGAAGGATGCCGAACCCAACCCACGCATGCTGAAACCAGTCAGGCGGGTGGTCGCCGAGCTCATTTGCAGCACCGCCATTCTGCGGCTGAGCATCTCGCCCGTGGTGTAGGCCGGGCCTTGCAGATCGTCGGCGTATATCACATCACGGTCCGCCATCTGCGGCCAGTCGATATCCAGCTCACGACCCTCGGCGTGGCTGTCCGGCAATCTCAGGGCAGCGTCCTGCGCGGCTAACGTGGCTGCCGGCGGCAGCCACAGCAGGATACCGAGCAGCGACTCAATCCGGCGCATGCTGCGGTTCGCCTTGCTGGCGGCGAAAGGCGCTTGGCGTCATCCCCGTTCGCTCTCGAAAGGCGGTGGCAAAGTTGGCGGCACTGCGGAAGCCGACCAGATCAGCGATATCCTGGATGCTCAGATGACTGTCGGCCAACAGTTGCTGACTCTTGCGCAAACGCTCCTCACGAATGAAGGCGAAAACCGTCATGCCCAGGTACTGCCGAAAGATGGCGGACAGTTTCTTATCGTGGGTGCCAACCTGCCGAGCAATATCGGACAAACCCGGCGGAGCTTCCAGCTGCTGGGCAATCAGGCGCATGGCGGCGTGCAGTGCCGTCTGGTCAGGATCCTGATGGCTTGCCTCGGCACCATCAGGCTCAGGTTCGCCCCCGCTGTCCCGTCGCATCCGTTGCACATGGATACGGATGCGCGCCAGCACTTCTTCAGACACGAATGGCTTGATGACGTAATCCACACCACCCAATGTCAGCCCCTGCAATCGCTGCTCGATGGCTGACGCCGAGGTGAGGAAGATAATGGGTATTTCCCTGGTCAGTGGCGCCTCCTGCAACAGGCGGCATACGGCGAACCCGTCCATCTGCGACATGTGCACATCCAGCAGGATCAGGTCCGGGCGCAGCGCCTGGACGCGCTGGACCGCCTGGCGCGGCTCGGTTATCACGGAAAGGCGTATACCCGCTGATCGAATCAGATTCGATAATGGCTTGAGTGCTTCCGGGCAGTCATCGATGATCAGGACATGGATATCCTGGGCTGGCGCTGATTGGCTCATTGATACAGCGTGTCCTTGTTACCTGCGAACGCTCGCCCTGCCCTGGCTCGTCGAATTCCTGCGCCGGGTCGGGTACCTGGCTCAGGGTACTGCCAATCAAGCGCAGCAGTCTATCGGTCCGAGCTGGCTTCAGGACGCAGACGTCGAATGCCAGGTGCTGGTATTCCTCAGGTGGGCGCGGTGGCGAAGCCGAGTGCAGGATCACCAGTAGATCGGGTCGGTACTGCCGGATCCAGTCCAGCAGCACCCAGCCAGTGAACAGGGGCATGTATTGATCACAGAGCACCAGGTCAGGCGTCCCCTCGGCCAGCCACCCCAGGGCCTCATCGACACTGCTACAGGCCTGCACATCATACCCGTAGCCAGACAACAGCTCGTAGAGCATTTCCCGGCTGATGTCGGCATCATCCACCACCAGGATCCGCTTGCTCTCACCGTTCATGCAGGGCAAATGGCTTTCCTCCATGACGGTATCCAGTTCCTGCTCTGCCGCCAGCTCCAGTTGCAGGCTGAAGCTGAACAGACTTCCGCCATGGGCGGAGCGGGCAATGAGCAAGCGAGAATCCATCCGTTCCAGCATCTGTCGGACAATGTACAGGCCCAATCCGGTGCCCTCGTGCTGCTTCGCGTTGCTGGCGCGATGGAAAGGCTCGGTCAGCCGGGTCATCTCCTCCAGAGGAATCCCGATGCCACTGTCTGCCACACTGAAGTCGAGTGACACCTGTCCCTCCTCGCCCTGGATACCTCGGCTGACGCGGAACTCGATGGTACCGTTGCGGGTGAACTTGCCGGCATTGGCCAGCAGATTGACCAGCACCTGTCGCAACCGCCGGAAATCGGCATTGACCAGTAGCGGCAGATCATCCGCGAACAGGCAGCTGAAGTGATTGTGGTTGCGCTGGGCCAGAAAGTGCCCGATTTCCTCGATTTCCCGCAGGAAGCCGAACAGATAGCCTGGCGCGATCAGCAGCTCCATGTGCTGCAGCTCGCTGCGGGAAAATTCCAGCAACTCGTCGATCAGCTCCAGCTGCAGCCGGGCATGTTGCTCGATATGCCGGGCATGCTCCTGCTCTTGCCCGTCACCCTGGATCTTCCGGGCACTGTCGAGGATGCCCTGCATAGGGGTACGCAAGTCATGACTGATACGCGCCAGCAGATGATTCTGTGCCGACAGGGCATCACGCAGCTGGCTGGTACGTACCGCCACGGTATGCTCAAGCCGCTCTTTTTCGGTCTGCTTCAGCTGGTCGATATCCAGCAGCGCCTGCTGCTCGCGGGTACGCCCCACCCGGACCTGGCTCACCAGGGTATACACCAGCAGCAATGCACCCGGCAGCGCGGAGATCGAATACCAGCTGTATTCATAGGGCGACAATTCCCACCACTTCAGCACGAAGCCGGCCTGTATCAGCACCTGCACAGCAAGTAGCACCGGCAACAGGTAGCAGAACCAGTTATAGGGCAGCCGGTGGCGATATCCTACCCAGGCCATGGTCAGCATGATCAGCGCGGAAACGCCGCTGATCGCCCAGCTCAGCATATTGCTCAGCACACCCCCATCCCACAGTATCTGCGCCAGCCCGTACAGCACCAGCACAGCCTGCCAGCCGGTAACCAGCCGACCACACCAGAGCGGCAACCGGCGCACCTGCAGCAGCAGGCGCAGATAGCCGAGCACCGCCACCCCCATGGCGGCACGCACCAGAATGATCAGATTCCTGTCCAGTTCCGGAGCGTCAGGCCACAGATGCACGAATCCGTAACCGGTGCGCAACCCAACGAAGACCACATACAGCAACACTGCGGTAGCATGGGCGAACAACAGCGGCCAGTGATAGATGATACCCACGGCCAGACTCAGCACCACCAGCAGCCCGACCAGACCGAAGACCACGCCATCGGCGGTACTTTCAGCCACGCGAGCACTCAGCAGGCCATCCCAGGACAGTAGCATCGGTTGCATGGCCACTGGCGGCCGGTTGTCCATGCGCAGGATGAAGGTGCGTGTCTGGCCCGCTGGCAGCTGCAGTTCGAAGGCCGGCAGGCGCAGCGGCGAATCCCAGCTGCTCAATGGCCAGTCGGCACCGGCCAGTCGTTGCTGCCACTCTCCTTCCTGGTGCTGGAACAGCCGCATGTCGCGGGCGCGAGGCGCACCGGGGAACAGCCACATGCTGCAATCCGCAGTGCTCGCGTTGGACACCTCCAAGCGCAGCCATAACGCCGCACTGGCCAGGTCAGGCCGCAGATGGAGCAACGCCATCGAGCCCAACTCCGCAGAGGAGGCTTCCAGGAACTCATCCAGCGTATAGTCGCCGCGGGCATCTTCGTATACCTGCAGCCATGGCTGCAGGATGATGCGCTCGGTCTGACACGACTCCAGTTGCAGCGCCTGGGCTGGGGCCAGGGTGGGCAACCAGAAAAGCAAGAGAAGCCACGATATTGCTGAGGGCGACGGCATAAGGGGAACCTCATGAATGCGCCCTGGAACCCGGCGCATCCATGACTCCCGTCACGGCAAGCGAGCCGGCAGGCGCTGCTATACCGCGAATGATACCGCAATATCACAGCCCGCTACCTGAAGCCATTCGGGTCAGGGTGAACCATAATTGACAGCATGGCCGGGCATTTGCCCCTATATAATGGCAATATGATGCCACTGCCTGACCTTCTGGACTGGCCAGAAAACACCTGTTCGGACCTCGACATGATCGAATACAGCAAGAAGCAGTTTCTGGTGGTGGATGATTTCACCGATTTCCGTTCGGCCCTCACCGGCATGCTGCGGCAGATGGGCGTCGATGACATCGATGCGGCGACCAGCGGCGAGGAAGCCCTGGCGCTGTGCCGCAAGAAACACTACGACGTCATCCTGCATGACTACAACCTGGGCAAGGGCAAGAATGGCCAGCAGGTGCTGGAGGAGCTGCACCATGATCGACTGCTCAGTCCGCACTGCGTCTTCATCATCATTTCCGCCGAGAGCAGCCAGGCCATGGTCATGGCGGCGCTGGAGTGCGAGCCGGACAGCTACCTGACCAAGCCCTTCAACCTGGCCAGTCTGCAGCAACGCCTGGATCGGCTGATCACCATGAAGAGCGTGCTACGACCGATACTGGAGGCGCAGTGGCAGGAGGATTGGAGTGGTGTGCTGGAGGCCTGCACCAGCATCATCGCCAGTCACCCGCGCTATGCACCGCATTGCCGCCGACATCAGGTTGCCGCCCTCGCCGCCCTGGGCCGCCGCGAGGAGCAGGCCAGATTATTGCAGATGCTGATCAGCGAGCGCCCGCTACCCTGGGCGCTGGTCGCACTGGCCGATCTGTGGCGCGAAAACGGCCAGCTGGAGCAGGCCCAGGCGTTATATCTGGACGGCATCCGCCAGTTTCCGATGATTCCGGCGCTGTATGACGGCCTGGCCGCCACCGAGCTGGCCCTGGGTAATCCGGAGGAGGCCCAGCAGCAGTTGCAGCAGGGCCTGCGCATCTCGCCCCACTCGTTGCGGCGACAGGAGCGCATGGGCGAGCTGGCGCAGCGCAACCATGATCATGAGCAGGCGGCACGGGCCTTTCGTCATGCGGTGGAGCTGGGCCGCAACTCGCTGTTCCGCAACCCGGAGAACCACCTGAACCTGGTTTCCAACCTGCAGGCCCAGGCGGGTGACAGCCTGCTCGGCCAACGCGTACTGGGGGAAATTCGCCAGACCCTCGGCGAACTGGACCGCACCTGGCGGGATGATCCCGCACTGGCCGTGCGCTCACGTCTGGCCCAAGCCGAAACCCTGGACATGGCCGGGCAACCCGCCGAAGCACGCCGGCTGGCCGAGCAGGCGGTGGCCCAGCTGGCCGAGCTGGAGGGTTTTTTCACTGCCCCTGCCGCGCTTCAGGTGGCCGAACAATTGCGCGCACTGGGCCAGGCGCAGCAGGCCGACAGCGTTCTGGGCACCTGCGCGGAAATGTATGGCGATGATCCGCAGGTCATGACCGAGATCGCCACCCGTACCGATGACCCGGCGATTCTCGCAGCCGGTTCCCAGGCACTGGAGTGGAACCACCAGGCCATTCTCCTCTATCAGCAGAAGCAATTTCCGGAAGCCTTGCAGCTGTTCCGCCAGGCACTGGCCAGCCAGCCGCGCAATATCAGTTTCGCGCTGAACACCGCCCAGTCGCTGTTGCGCCTGCTGGCCCGGCAACCCGCCGGAGAATCCATGGAACAACCCTCAGCGCAACTGAAAGAGGAGTGCCGCGCCTGCCTGCAACAGGCCAGCCACATGCCGGCCAGCGATCACCGGCAGGAGCGCTACCATAAACTCCGTGAGCGACTGGAGGCACTATGAACAACGACGATCAGGGGCTGGACTTTTCCACCGTGCTGGCCTCCACCGTGCATGATATGAAGAACTCCCTGAGCCTGCTGATGCAGAGCTGGAATCAGTGGCTAGAGCGGTTGCCGCCGGAGCTGGCCCAGTCCGGCGAGCGCGGCGTGATCGAGTACGAGGCGCTGCGCCTCAATGGCATGCTCATGCAGATGCTCGGTCTGTACAAGCTGCAGATCAACCAGTTGCCGCTGCGCCCGGACTGGGTGGAGGTGGAAGACCTGCTTCAGGAGCAACTGGCACGCCATGCGGAAATTCTGCAGGCGCGCGATATCCGCAGCAGCTGCAGTGTGGAGGGCGCCGGACTGTTCTTCCTGGATGCCGAGCTGATCGGCTCGGTGATCGGCAATGTGCTCAACAACTCCATCCGCTACACCCGCTCGGCCATCCATCTGCATGCGGCCCTGCGCGATGGCATGCTGCTGCTCACGGTGAATGATGACGGCTGCGGCTATCCCGCCGACATGCTGGGACGCTATGGCAACGGCACCCAGGATGCCGACGTCACCAACGGCAGCACCGGTCTGGGACTGTATTTCGGCCAGTGCATCGCCAGTCTGCACCAGCGTGATGGCCAGCACGGCTATATCGAGCTGGGCAACGGCGGGGAGCTGGGTGGTGGGGAGTTTCGTCTGTACCTGCCTTGAGGACGCGCGCTCTGACTTATAACCCATCAACACCGTGGGTTCTGACAGTTCCGCAGTTGCCCGGCACATGCTTAGCTTGTGCGCTACACAATTACAAAGACCGTCTGCACGGAGTCCCCTGCGTATGTTCGAGCGTCATTACGCCGTCTGGCCCGACCTGGTGCCGCCTTTTCTCGAGTTGCCGGCCACCAGCCTGTATTCCAACCTCAGTGTGTCCGCGCTGCGCTATCCGCACCATCCGGCGATCATCTACTACGGCACGACCCTGACCTATGCCGAGCTGGAACGGCAGGCCGAGGCGCTGGCCGGCTATCTGCAGCGCGCCGGGGTGCAGGCCGGCGACCGGGTATTGCTGTACATGCAGAACAGCCCGCAGTTCGTCATCGGCTTCTATGCCATCCTGCGTGCCAATGCGGTGGTGGTACCGGTCAACCCGATGAACCGCAGGGCCGAGCTGGAGTATCTGATCGCCGATACCGAGGCGCAGGTGGCCCTGTGCGGCCGCGAGCTGCTGGACAATATCAGCGAGCTGCTGGGCACCAACGGGCTGCGTGAGGTGGTGGTCAGCGCCTATGCCGAGTATGTGCGCGAACCGACCGATCTGGCTCTGCCCGAGGTGGTGACGATGGCCGGCGAGTTGCCCGATCTCGCCGGTCTGACCGCATGGCAACAGGCACTCGATGCAGCCTACGAGCCGGGACCACTGACCACAGGCCCGGATGATCTGTGCGTGATTCCCTACAGTTCGGGCACCACCGGCAACCCCAAGGGTTGCGCCCATACCCACCACAGCGCCATGGCCACTACGGTGTATCCGTCGGTATGGGGCAATAGTCAGCATAATGGCGTGCAACTGGTCTCGGTACCCATGTTCCACGTCACCGGCATGCAGGTGTGCATGAATGCCGCCATCTACCTGGGCGCCACCCAGGTGATCATGACCCGCTGGGATCGCCGCACCGCTGCACAATTGATCGAACGCCACGGCATCACCGCCTGGCGCAATATCCCGACCATGGTGGTGGACCTGCTGTCCGACCCGGAGATCGACCAATACGACCTGAGCAGCCTGCAGGCCATCGGTGGTGGCGGTGCGGCCATGCCCGCCGCCATCGCGGCCAAGCTGGAAGGCAAGATGGGCCTGCGCTATTCCGAGGGTTATGGCCTGTCGGAAACCCTCAGCGCCACTCACATGAACCCGCCACTTGCACCCAAGCCGCAGTGCCTGGGCATCCCGATCATCGGTGTGGATTCACGGGTGGTCGATGTGGAGACCCTGCAGGAACTCGGCGTGGGCGAGGTCGGCGAGATCATCCTGCATGGCGAGCAGGTGTTCCAGGGTTACTGGCGCCAGCCGGAAGCGACCGAGGCGGCCTTTATCGAGCTGGACGGCAAACGCTTCTTCCGCTCCGGTGATCTGGGCTACTACGACGAGGAGGGCTATTTCTTTCTGGTCGACCGGGTCAAGCGCATGATCAACGCCTCCGGCTACAAGGTCTGGCCGGCGGAAGTGGAGTCGCTGCTGTACGGCCATCCGGCGGTGCAGGAAGTGTGCGTGATATCGGTGCCGGACGAGCGGCGCGGTGAGACGGTCAAGGCCGTGGTGGTGCTGGCGGCAGGTCATGAAGGTGCCTGCGCCGACGACATCATCACCTGGTGCCAGGCCAATATGTCAGCCTACAAGTGCCCGAAGCTGGTGCAGTTTGTGGACACCCTGCCCAAGTCGCCCGCCGGCAAGATCATGTGGCGGGCGTTGCAGGAGCAGGAGTGGGCGAAGGGCTGACAGCGCAACCCCGGCGCGCCGCACCACCGTCTGTTGGCGGGGGTGTAGCGCCCCGGTCGTCGAGCGGGTGCTCGACAACCCGACAAATCAATGGTCATCGCAGCCCGAGGCTCCCGCCTCGGTATGCCTCAGTCGGCGATATGCACCAGCTGCTTGCCGAAGTTCCTGCCCTTGAGCATGCCCTTGAACGCCTCGACGGCATTCTCCAGCCCTTCGGCCACCGTCTCGCGGTACTTGATGTTGCCGCTGGCGACCTGCTCGGCCAGCAGGGTGGTAACTTCCTGGTGGCGGTCCTGCCATTCGGTGACCAGGAAGAAACGGTGCTCCGGCGGGTTCTCCAGCTTGCCGAAGATATGGAACGGGGTTTCCACCTTGCTCGCGTCCTCGGCGTTATAGGCCGACACATAGCCACAGATCGGCACCCGCGAACCGGGATTGAGCAGCTTGGCCACCGCGCGGCTGACATCACCGCCAACGTTCTCGAAATACACATCGATGCCGTTCGGGCAGGCTGCCGCCAGATCCGCTTCCAGGTTGCCGGCCTTGTAGTCGACACAGGCATCGAAGCCCAGCTCCTCGACCACGAAGCGGCATTTATCCTCACCGCCAGCCACCCCGACCACCCGGCAACCCAGCTGCTTGGCGGTCTGTCCGACCACGGTGCCGACCGGGCCGGAAGCCGCCGCTACCACCACGGTTTCACCGGCCTTGGGCTTGCCGACATACACCAGCCCGCAGTAGCCGGTACGCCCCGGCATGCCGGCCACACCCAGGTAGGCCTGCAGCGGCACGCCACGGGGCTCGATCTTGTAGATCATCGGTGCGTCACCCGGCACGATGCAGTACTCCTGCCAGCCGGAGTAGCAGGTAACCAGATCACCCTCGCTGTAATTCGATGATTTCGATTCGATCACCCGGCCCACGCTTTCGCCGACGATGACCTCACCGATGCCGATGGGGTCCATGTAGCCCTTGGCGTCGTTCATGCGCGGGCGCATGTAGGGGTCCAGCGACAGCCACAGGGTCTTGATCAGTACCTCGCCGTCGCGCAGCTCACGCACCGGGGATTCCGCCAGGACCAGATCACCATCGCGTATTTCTCCCTGGGGGCGCCGCTCAAGAATTATTTTTCGATTGATTAGGGCAGACATGTTCAAGGCCTCTCAGCAGTGAATGGATGGGGACGTCGTCCCGCTCCATCCGAGCATAAACCACTATGCAGACAGGACCTGCCTTTATTCATGGCAATGATCAACTGTCAGCAGTCACCAGCAACACAGCTCCGTACTCGTCATTGCGAGGAGCGCAGCGGTGAAGCAATCCAGAGGCACGGAGTCGCCGGCATACGCCCCGTGGATTGCCACGCCCTTCGGGCTCGCAATGACGTTGCTTGTGACACGACGGCACGGTGTTAGTTACTCCCCCTCTTCCAGCAGATACTGGTCCTTCAAACGCACATAGTTGGCTGCAGTGTAGGGGAAGAACGCGCGTTCCTTGTCACTCAAGGGCCGCACTTCCTTGGCCGGGCTGCCCATATACAGATAGCCACTGCGCAGGGTCTTGTTGGCCGGTACCAGGCTGCCGGCACCGAGAATCACCTCATCCTCGATAACGGCACCGTCCATGACGATGCTGCCCATGCCGATCAGGATGCGGCTGCCGACCGTGCAGCCATGCAGCAGCACCTTGTGGCCAATGGTCACGTCGTCACCGATGATCAGCGGATAGCCATCGGGGTTGAACGGTCCGGCATGGGTGATATGCAGCACGCTGCCGTCCTGCACACTGGTGCGTGCACCGATGCGGATGCGATGCATATCGCCACGGATCACCGCCATCGGCCATACCGAGCAGTCATCACCCAGCTCCACATCACCCAGCACCACGGCGCTGGCATCCACCAACACGCGCTCGCCCAGTTGCGGGGTCTTGCCCGCGAATCGGCGTATATTCATCACTCACCCCTTGAATTGATCGGCGGTCGCCATCATCTATTCGGTAATTGTGTCCCGGCCTGCGCCGGGTGCCAATGCCCCCTTGGTCCGATACCATGGTGTCATTGTACGAACCCACGCTATTCAGGAAACCCCGCCATGTCCAATCCGCTGTTGCAATCCTATGACCTGCCCCCGTTCAGCTCGATCCAGCCGGACCAGGTCAAACCGGCCATCGAGCAGATCATTGCGGACAGTCGGGCGCAGCTGGAAACACTGCTGGGCAATCCGCCGGCGCAGTGGAACTGGGCCAGCCTGATCGAGCCACTGGATGAGATGGGCGAACGCCTGAGCCGCGCCTGGTCACCAGTGAGCCACCTGAACGCGGTAATGAACAGTGCCGAGCTGCGTGATGCCTATAATGCCTGCCTGCCGTTGCTGAGCCAGTTTTCCACCGAGATGGGCCAGAATCAGGCGCTGTATGCCGCCTACCGCCAGTTGGCCGACAGCGACAGCTTCGCTGAACTGGACCCGGCGCAGCAGACCATCATCGAACACGCACTGCGCGACTTCCGCCTGTCCGGCATCGCCCTGCCCGCCGAGCAGCAGAAGCGTTATGGCGAGCTGCAGATGCGCCTGTCGGAGTTGCAGAGCCGTTTTTCCAACCAGTTGATGGATGCGACCCAGGCCTGGACCAAGCACATCACCGATGCCAGCCAGCTCGATGGTCTGCCCGAATCGGCACTGGCCCAGGCGCAGCAGGCGGCACAGGCCAGGGAGCTGGACGGCTGGCTGATCACCCTGGAGTTCCCCAGCTACTATGCGGTGATGACCTATGCCAATGACCGCGCCCTGCGTGAGGAAATTTACACCGCCTACTGCACCCGTGCTTCGGACCAGGGTCCGCTGGCCGGTGAGCATGACAACGGCCCGCTGATCGCGGAGATTCTGCAGCTGCGTCAGGAGCTGGCCAGCCTGCTGGGCTTCGCCAACTACGCCGAGCTGTCGCTGGCTACCAAGATGGCCGACAGCACCGACCAGGTATTGGGCTTCCTGCGTGACCTGGGCCAGCGCAGCCGCGCGTTCGCCGAGGCCGACCTGCAGGCACTGCGCGAATTCGCCGCGAGCAAAGGCTGCAGCGAGCTGCAGAGCTGGGATACCGGCTATTACGCCGAGCAGTTGCGCCAGCACCGCTATGCCGTGTCCCAGGAAGAGCTGCGCCCCTGGTTCCCGGTGAATCGGGTACTGCAGGGCATGTTCGATATCGTTGGCCGGCTGTATGGCATCGAGCTGCGTGAGGTCGCCGAGTTCGAGCGCTGGCATGCCGATGCGCGGCTGTTCGAGGTGCTCGAGGGCGGTCAGGTAATCGGCCGCTTCTTCCTCGACCTGTATGCCCGCAGCAACAAGCGTGGCGGCGCCTGGATGGATGGCGCCCGCGACCGCCGGCGCCTGCCGGGCGGCGAGCTGCAACGGCCAATCGCCTACCTGGTGTGCAACTTCACCCCGGCCATTGGCGATCAGCCGGCGCTGCTGACCCATGACGAGGTCACCACGCTGTTCCACGAATTCGGCCATGGCCTGCACCACCTGCTGACCCGGGTCGACTACCCAGCCGCCTCAGGCATCAATGGCGTGGCCTGGGATGCGGTGGAGCTGCCCAGCCAGTTCATGGAGAACTGGTGCTGGGAGCCAGAAGGCCTGGCGCTGATTTCCGGCCACCATGAAACCGGCGAGCCGCTGCCTGCAGAGCTGCTGAACAAGATGCTGGCGGCGCGCAACTTCCAGTCCGGCCTGGGCATGCTGCGCCAGATCGAGTTCTCGCTGTTCGACTTCGAATTGCACGCCCAGTCCGACCGCAGTGCGCGGGAGGTACTGCAGGCCGTGCGCGATGAGGTTTCGGTGATGCCGCCACCGGCGTTCAACCGCTTCGAGAACGGCTTCGCACATATCTTCGCTGGCGGCTATGCCGCGGGTTACTACAGCTATAAATGGGCAGAAGTGCTATCGGCCGATGCCTTCTCCCGGTTCGAGGAGGAAGGCATCTTCAATGCCGAGACCGGCCGCTCCTTCCGGGACAGCATCCTGGCACGCGGCGGCAGCCGTGAACCCATGGAGTTGTTCGTCGCCTTCCGCGGACGCGAGCCATCGGTGGACGCACTGCTGCGCCATAGCGGCCTGAGCGAGGAGCAAGCGGCATGAACGAGCCGAACGAGCCGGTAAAACGCTTTATCGCCGGGGCTGTGTGCCCGGCGTGCAGCAGGATGGATACCATCCGCATGTATCAGCAGGATGGCATAGCCCACCGCGAGTGCGTGGAGTGTGGCTATGCCGACAGCCTCGACGAGCGCGGCAACTCGGTGCCCAGGGAAGTACCGACCCGGGTAACCGTGCAGCCATCGAGCAAACCGTCGGCCACCTCGCATGTGGCGCAGTTCTATCCGAATCCGAAGCTGAAGAAGAAGGACAGCTGAGTTTTCCGGCGGGTTCGCTACCCTCCGTCATTGCGAACCGCACAGCAGTGAAGCAATCCACAAGCACGGCGTCACCGGCATACGCCCCCTGGATTGCCGCGCCCTGCGGGCTCGCAATGACGGATGAGAAGGCATGGGACAACGGCCTCCACCTCGTCATTGCGAACCGCACAGCGGTGAAGCAATCCATAGACACGGCTTAGCCGGTATACCCCTGCTGGATTGCCACGCCCTGTGGGCTCGCAATGACGGTATATGCCTGATGAAAGTGGCGTGGGCCTGCCACACCGCTCACCGCAATGCGTCTCCCGGCAGGCGCTAGAGATTATCCCGCCAGGTCAGACCTACCCCCAGCTCCTCGGCCATGTTCGGCCAGCGGCGCCACACTTCATGCCGGTCCTGCTCGCCGACACCGTCCTTGTAGGCCAGAAAAGCCGGACTCTGGAATATCTCCTCCGGTAGCAGCCCCGCGACAGCCTCGTACACCGCTGCATCCAGTTGGTTGGCATACTCCTCACCGAGCAATTCATGCACGATCAGGTTCGCGCGGGTGTTGTTCATCGGGATCAACGACTCACCACCATGGGCGACGTAGCGGTCATTCACCTCCTCGACCAGACGATGGGCCAGGTATGCCTCATCGAGCAGCAACAGTAGGCCGCTCTGGGTTTCGGTGATTTCCGGCGGTCGCAGGAAGAACTCCTCGGCTACCTTCAGTACCGGAATCAGCTGCGGGCGCAGCTTGGCATGGTTGGCCACCGATTGCGCCGCCTCGAGCATGTCCGGCACCCGCTCGACATAGGCCTGGATGAAGTTGAACAGCGTGGTAGCGGCATCATCGCGCGTGCGGATGGTACGGTGCAGCTGGGGCAGCTTCCCCTCCAGCCAGTTGCGCAGATCCTCATCATTGCTTTCATCTTCGCGAGCGGTCCTGACCCGCTCACGCAATTCGGATATTTTCATTAGGCACTCCGGTATTGGTGAGTCAGGCGGCTCACCAGAAAAGGCATTGGATTGGCTGGAATTCAAGCTAGCAGAGTGCCTGCATATCGTCAAAGTGACACGACGGCGAGCCGAATGGACAACTCGCAAGGGTCGGCCCGGGCCGCTGATTCGGAGCCAATTTCTTACATATTCAGCCCAATAACCCCTTGACAATTTAATGAGAAATTAGACTCAAGAGGATTGCCATGATCGCCTTCAGGTCTATACTCGACTCTGTCTGGTGCAGCTTTGGAGGCGCACCGACGGGTGATAAAAACAATAAATAAGGGGAAACCGGGATGTTGCGACATGCACACACCTGGCTGGGTGGCCTGTTTCTGATTGCACTCGGCGGGAATGCCAGCGCGAGCTGGACCGTTAACATGAGTCCGGGGGCAACGGAAGTCAGCCGCTCGGTCTTCGACCTGCACATGACCATCTTCTGGATCTCGGTGGTCATCGGTGCCATTGTCTTCGGCGTGATGTTCTGGTCGATGTTCATGCACCGCCGCTCCAGAGGCGCGGTAGCTGCCAAGTTCCATGAGAACCTCACCGTCGAGCTCCTCTGGACGATCATTCCGCTACTGATCCTGGTCGGCATGGCGATACCGGCGACCAAGACGCTGATCGACATCTATGACACTGAAGATGCCGACCTGGACATCATGATCACCGGTTATCAGTGGCGCTGGCAGTACAACTATCTGGGCGAAGACGTCAGCTTCATGAGCAACCTGGCGACCCCGCGCGACCAGATCGCCAACCAGGCCGCCAAGGGCGAACACTACCTGCTGGAAGTGGACGAGCCGATGGTGGTTCCCACCGGCCAGAAGGTGCGCCTGCTGATCACCGCAGCCGATGTCATCCACTCCTGGTGGGTGCCGGCGCTGGCGGTGAAGAAGGACGCCATTCCCGGTTTCGTCAATGAAGCCTGGACCCGCATCGACGAACCCGGCATCTACCGTGGCCAGTGCACCGAGCTGTGCGGCCGCGACCATGCCTTCATGCCCATCGTGGTGGATGCCCGCACGCCCGAGGACTATGCCGCCTGGCTGGCCGAGAAGAAGGCCGCCGCCGCTGCCGAGGCCGAACTGACCAGCAAGGAATGGACCCTGGATGAGCTGATGGAACGCGGCCAGCGCATCTACACCAGTACCTGCGTGGCCTGTCACCAGGCCAACGGCGAAGGCCTGCCGCCGATGTTCCCGGCGCTCAAGGGCAGTGACATGGTGCTCAACGATGTGACCGCGCACATCAATGTAGTAGTCAACGGCGTGCCCGGTACCTCCATGGCCGCCTTCGGCCGGCAGCTGTCGGAAGTGGATATCGCCGCCGTCATCACCTATGAACGCAACGCCTGGGGCAATGAGACCGGCGAGGTGGTGGCACCCATCGATATCCTCAACTTCAAGAACAGCCAATAAGGAGACCTGTCATGAGTGCAGTGATCGACAATCATCACGGCGACCATGCCCACGGTCCGGCCAAGGGCTTGATGCGTTGGGTACTGACCACCAACCACAAGGATATCGGCTCGATGTACCTGTGGTTCAGCTTCGCCATGTTCCTGCTCGGCGGTACGCTGGCCATGGTCATCCGTGCCGAACTGTTCCAGCCCGGCCTGCAACTGGTGCAGCCGGAGTTCTTCAACCAGATGACCACCATGCACGGCCTGATCATGGTGTTCGGTGCAGTGATGCCGGCCTTCGTCGGGCTGGCCAACTGGATGGTACCGCTGATGATCGGCGCGCCGGACATGGCCCTGCCGCGGATGAACAACTTCAGCTTCTGGCTGCTGCCGGCAGCCTTCGGGCTGCTGATCTCGACCCTGTTCATGGAAGGCGGCGGGCCCAACTTCGGCTGGACCTTCTACGCCCCGCTGTCCACCACCTACGGGCCGGAAAGCACCACCTTCTTCATCTTCGCCATCCACCTGGCGGGCATCAGTTCGATCATGGGGGCGATCAACATCATCGCCACCATTCTCAACATGCGCGCGCCGGGCATGACCCTGATGAAGATGCCGATGTTCGTCTGGACCTGGCTGATCACCGCCTTCCTGCTGATCGCGGTGATGCCGGTGTTGGCCGGGGTGGTGACCATGATGCTGATGGACATCCACTTCGGTACCAGTTTCTTCAATGCCGCCGGTGGCGGTGACCCGGTGCTGTTCCAGCACGTGTTCTGGTTCTTCGGCCACCCCGAGGTGTACATCATGATCCTGCCGGCCTTCGGCGCGGTGAGCATGATCATCCCGGCATTCGCCCGCAAACCGCTGTTCGGCTATACCTCCATGGTCTATGCCACCGGCGCGATCGCCTTCCTGTCCTTCACGGTGTGGGCGCACCACATGTTCACCGTCGGCATTCCGCTGACCGGCGAGCTGTTCTTCATGTACGCCACCATGCTGATCGCAGTGCCTACCGGGGTAAAGGTGTTCAACTGGGCGACCACCATGTTCCGCGGCTCGCTGAGCTTCGAAACCCCGATGCTGTTCGCGGTGGCATTCGTCATCCTGTTCACCATCGGCGGCTTCTCCGGGTTGATGCTGGCCATCGCCCCGGCGGACTTCCAGTACCACGACACCTATTTCGTGGTGGCGCACTTCCACTATGTGCTGGTGCCCGGCGCGATCTTCGGCATCTTCGCCTCGGCCTACTACTGGTTACCGAAGTGGACCGGATACATGTATGACGAGGTGCTCGGCAAGACTCACTTCTGGATGTCCTTCATCGGCATGAACCTGGCGTTCTTCCCGATGCACTTCGTCGGTCTGGCCGGCATGCCACGGCGGATTCCCGACTACAACATGATGTTCGCCAACTTCAACATGGTGTCATCGGTCGGTGCCTTCATGTTCGGCGCCACCCAGTTGCTGTTCCTGTTCATCGTCATCAAATGCATTCGCGGCGGCAAACGGGCCCCGGCCAAGCCCTGGGATGGCGCCGAAGGTCTGGAGTGGACGGTGCCGTCACCGGCGCCCTATCACACCTTCACCACACCGCCGGAAGTGAAATAGAGGGGAGGTTGCCATGAGCGAGGAAGGTCTGAGCACCACGAGCCTGATCAAGCGTCTGTTGTTGCTGGTCGTCGGCATGTTCGCCTTCGGCTTTCTGCTGGTACCCATCTACGACGTGATGTGCCAGGCCTTCGGCATCAACGGCAAGACCGCCGGCGCGGCCTGGCAGGGCCAGGAGCAGGCGGTGGACATGCAGCGCGAGGTGCGCGTGCAGTTCGTCTCCAGCAATGCCGAGGGCATGCGCTGGTCGTTCGGCCCCGAGGGCAACGAGATCGTGCTGCATCCCGGGGAAACCCACAGCATGAACTTCCTCGCCCACAACCCCACCGACCGGGTCATGGTGGCCCAGGCCATTCCCAGCGTGGCGCCATCCCGGGCGGCGGCATTCTTCCACAAGACCGAATGCTTCTGCTTCACCCAGCAGGTGCTGCAGCCGGGTGAAAGTATCGAAATGCCGGTGCGCTTCATTGTCGATCCGGCGCTGCCGGCGGACGTACGTCGCCTGACGCTGGCCTATACCCTGTTTGATGTGACCGAACGCATGGCGCCCAGCCTCGATCTGGCCGCCATACACAGCAACTGAATGCGGCTGCCGATAAGGAGAACAACAGATGGCAAGTCATGAAAAGCATGAGCTGTACTACGTACCCGAACAGAGCAAGTGGCCGATAGTCGGCTCCATCGGGCTGCTGGTGTCGGTATTCGGCGCCGGCACCCTGATGAATGGTCTGAGCAGCGGCTCGGGTGCCTCACCGGGCCAATACATCCTGTATGCCGGCCTGCTGATCCTGGTCTGGATGTTCTTCGGCTGGTTCGGCAACGTCATTCGCGAAAGCCACCAGGGCCTGTACAGCAAGCAGATGGACCGCTCGTTCCGCATGGGCATGACCTGGTTCATCTTCTCCGAGGTGATGTTCTTCGCCGCCTTCTTCGGCGCGCTGTTCTATGTGCGCATCCTGGCCGGCCCCTGGCTGGACGGGGTCGGTGAAAAGGGCTCGAGCAGCATGCTGTGGCCGGAATTCAATTTCTCCTGGCCGCTGGTCAACAACCCCGACCCCGGTGCCTTCCCCGGCCCGCAGGAAACCATCAGCCCCTGGCAGTTGCCGCTGATCAATACCCTGCTGCTGGTCACCTCCAGCGTGACCCTGACCCTGGCCCACCATGCCCTGCGTGCCAGCAAACGCAAGGCACTGAAGAACTGGCTGCTGCTGACTGTGGTGCTGGGGGTGATCTTCCTCGGCCTGCAGCTGGCCGAGTATGTGCACGCCTACAATGACCTGGGGCTGACCCTGCATTCCGGCATCTACGGCTCGACCTTCTTCATGCTCACCGGCTTCCATGGCTTCCACGTGACCATGGGCGCGATCATTCTCACGGTCATGCTGATCCGTGTGCACAAGGGGCATTTCACCCCGGACAATCACTTCGGCTTCGAGGCTGCGGCGTGGTACTGGCACTTCGTCGACGTGGTCTGGGTGGCGTTGTTCATCTTCGTCTACGTGCTATGAGCCGGATGCTCCGTGGTCAGTGCAACCACGGGGCGCCCCACTGCAGTTGCCCGGACCACAGCCCCCAGGCGATCAGCACCACTACCAGCACGGTCAGGCTGATACGCACGGTCAGGGCGCTGAGCAAACGGCCACCAGAGCTGGCGTCACGCAGGAACAGCGCACCACTGAACAGACTGGCAACGATGGCGGCCAACAACAGCACGATGATGATTTTCAACCACATAAGCGATGTCCATGTTCAACAGAGTGTCCTGCAGTATAGACCTGGCCTGGAAGCCGGCACATGACCAGCGGACTGACTGAGCCCATGCCGCGCCTGCACCGCTTCGCACCCGGCTGGCCGCTATGGGTGTTCACCCTGGCATTGCTGCCGGTGCTGCTCGGCCTGGGCGTCTGGCAGCTGGACCGCGCCGAGCAGAAGCGCCAGCTGCAGGCGCAGATCGACCGCCATCAGCAGATGCCGGCCGTGCCGCTGACAGCAGTCGACCCCGGGACCGATCTGGCCTGGCAGCCGCTGTTGCTGACCGGCCGGCTGGATAGCCGCCACATCTGGCTGCTGGACAACCGCACCCGCGACGGGCAGGCCGGCGTCGAGGTGCTGCAGGTGTTTCATGACAGCGCCAGCGATCAACAGCTGCTGATCAACCGTGGCTGGCTGCCGTGGCCGGATCGTCGGCAGTTGCCGGCGGTGCCCACGCCCCAGGGCAATATGCAGTTGCAGGTCGAAGTGCTGCCCGAGGCAACCGGCGGCTTCACCCTGGCCAGCCCCGAGAGCAGCAGCTGGCCGAAACTGGTCGCCACCATCGATCTGCCGGCTTTCTCCGAACAGGCCGGGATCGCGCTGCAACCCTGGATGGCCCGGCTAACGCCGGGCAGCCAGGGTGCCCTGCGACTCGACTGGCCGCCGCTGCCGATGAGCGCCAGCAAGCATACCGGCTACGCCGTGCAGTGGTTCGCGCTGGCGGCCGCGCTGCTGATACTGTTTATCTGGGCCGGTCTGCGGCCCGACACCGGGGGGAACAACGAGCATGATGAGCATGACTGAACACCCAGCGAACAACACCGGATCACGCGGCCAGCTCAAGCTGCTGGCCATTGTCGCGGTGGTGGTGGGGCCGATCCTGATCGCCTGGCTGATGGTCAAGCTGCAGATCGGCATCCCGCAGTCCCAGACCAACCATACCTCCCTGGTCGAGCCGGCGCTGACCGTGCAGGACTGGCAGCTGGGGCTGGAGCCGGTTGGCTATGGTGCCCCCTGGCGGCTGCTGGTCACCGCACCGGGACAATGCACCGATGCCTGCCTGGCGCTGGTGTACGAGGCGCGGCAGATCCATATCGCCACCGGGCGCGAAGCCGACCGCGTGAAGCATGTGCTCGCCGTTGGCCAGCCAGTCTCCGGCGAACTTGCCAGCCGCCTGCAGCAGGAGGATCCCCAGCTGCAGCAGTTGCCGCTGGAGCCGGGACCCTATCGGCACAGTCTCGGCGCCCACCCGGCGGACTGGCAGCAGGGCCCGCAACTCTGGGTCATCGACCCGCTCGGCCGGGTGGTATTGCACCGCGACCCGGACAACCCCGGCAAGCACCTGCTGGATGACCTGCGCCACCTGTTGAAACTGTCCAAGATAGGTTGATCGAGTATGCGTAAACCTGGATTCCTGTTTGCCGTCTGCGCCCTGCTGCTGGGCGTTGTGGTGGTGGTGCTGGGCGCCTACACCCGGCTGGTGCATGCCGGGCTGGGCTGCCCCGACTGGCCTGGCTGCTACGGCTTTCTCAGCGTGCCACGCAGCGATACGGCCATCGAGCTGGCGCAGTTGCGCTTCCCCGACTCGCCGGTCGAGGCCTTCAAGGCCTGGGCAGAAATGATCCACCGCTATGCCGCTGGCCTGCTGGGGCTGACCATCCTCGGCCTGGCGCTGCTGGCCCTCAGGCTGCGTGGCCGTGACGGCTACCCGCTGAAACTGCCGCTGGCTCTGCTGGCGCTGGTCATCTGCCAGGCGTTGTTCGGCATGTGGACAGTGACCCTGAAGCTCTGGCCGCAGGTGGTCACCGCGCATCTGCTCGGTGGCTTCGCCACCCTCAGCCTGCTGTTTCTGCTGTGCCTGAGACTGTCCGGCCGCCTGCCGGCGGATGTCGGCCTGAGCGCCCTGCGCCCGCTGGCGCGCGCGGTACTGGTGGTGGTCATCGTGCAGATCGCCCTCGGCGGCTGGGTCAGCAGCAACTATGCTGCGGTGGCCTGTGTCGACCTGCCGACCTGTCATGGTGAGTGGTGGCCGGAGATGGACTTTGCCGCCGGTTTCAACATTTTCCAGGAAATCGGCCCCAATTACCTGGGTGGCATGCTCTATGGCGAAGGTCGCACGGCCATCCATTTCACTCACCGGGTCGGCGCGCTGGTCACCACCCTGATCACCCTGCTGCTGGCCTGGCGGCTGTACCGCGCCGGTCTCACCGCTACCGCCGCCTGGCTGACGCTGGTGCTGCTGACCCAGGTCAGCCTGGGCATCACCAACGTACTGGCGCACCTGCCGCTGCCCGTGGCAGTGGCGCATAACGCCGTGGGTGCCCTGCTGCTGTTGAGCATGGTGCTGGTGAACTATCAGTTGCGCCCGGCGGTGATCCGGGTGAACAGAAAGAGTACCGGTGGTGTCGGACATTGGACACCGGTCTGATGGCCGAATCGAGTGAACATCGACCTGGTGGCTGGCCAGTCACCAGGTCCTGACACATACTGGGTCAAAGCAATAACAATAAGCGCCCAAGGCGCGGGGGATACGTATGACGACCATGACCAGAACCGCACGGGCTGTCGCTGGCTGGCACGACTACCTGGAACTGACCAAGCCCAAGGTGGTGGCGCTGATGATCATCACCTCGGCCATCGGCATGCTGCTGTCCACACCCGGGGCGGTACCCTGGCAGGTGCTGCTGCTGGGTAACCTGGGCATCGCCCTGTGCGCCGGCTCGGCAGCGGCGATCAACCATGTGGTGGACCGCCGGATCGACATACACATGGCCCGCACCCAGCGCCGGCCACTGGCCCAGGGTCGGGTCAACCCGATCCACGCCCTGCTGTTCGCCCTGGTCCTCGGGGTTGCCGGCATGGCCATCCTGTTGCACTGGATCAATGCCCTGACCGCCTGGCTGACCCTCGGCTCGCTGCTCGGCTACGCGGTGATCTATACCTCCTTCCTCAAACGCGCGACTCCGCAGAATATCGTTATCGGCGGGCTGGCCGGCGCCGCTCCGCCCCTGCTCGGCTGGACTGCGGTCACCGGCCGGGTGGATGCCGAAGCACTGCTGCTGGTGCTGATCATCTTCGCCTGGACGCCGCCGCATTTCTGGGCGCTGGCGATCCATCGCAAGGCCGAATATGCCAAGGTCGCCATTCCGATGCTACCGGTCACCCATGGCGAGCAGTACACCAAGCTGCATATTCTGCTGTATACCTTTATCCTGCTTGCCGTCAGCCTGCTGCCCTATGTGATCCACATGAGCGGTACGCTGTATCTGATCGTCGCCCTGGGTCTGGGCCTGCGCTTCATCGATTGGGCCTGGGCGCTGTACCGGGACAGCCGCAAGCACGCGGCGATCAAGACCTTCAAGTTTTCACTGTGGTACCTGCTGTGGCTGTTCGTCGCCCTGCTGGTCGATCATTACGCAGGAGCAGCTGGATGGCTTTGAGTGGGGTACAGAAAACCGTTCTGGTAACGGTGGCAGTAGTGGCGCTGGTGATTGGCGCCACGGTGAACAAGATCATGCGCCCGGCGCCGCTGGACCAGGCGCAGCTTGCCCAGTCCGGGGTTTTCCTGTTCGATGCGCCGCGGCAGATCCCCGATATCCAGCTGACCGCGGCCACCGGCCAGGCCTGGGGCAAGGCGGACCTGCAAGGGCAGTGGAACCTGCTGTTCTTCGGCTATACCTTCTGCCCGGACATCTGCCCCACCACCATGGCCGAGCTGCGTCAGCTCACCCATGCCCTGCCCGCAGAAGACCGCGAGCAGCTGCAGGTGACCATGATCAGCGTCGACCCCAACCGCGATACCCCCAAGCAGATGAGCAGCTATCTGCAGTTCTTCAATGCCGGCTTCACTGGCGCCACCGGCGACCCGGTCGAGCTGGCCAAATTTGCCCAGGCGTTATCAGTCGCCTATATCGAACCGGATACCAGCGAGGACAACTACCTGGTAGACCATAGCGGCCAGGTGGTGATCGTCGACCCCCAGGGCCGCTACGTCGGCTTCATCCGCCCACCGCTGCGGCCCACCGAGCTGGGCCAGTTGCTGCCGCGCATCATGGCCCGGCAATAAGCGACTGAGAATGGGTGTAGTTATGCTTAACGCTAGCACTTGAATACGCATAACCCATTGTAATTACTGGTATTTTACAAAAGGTTAACTGGTCATTGCAGCGACTTTCCGGCACAATTGCCGGATTCAACCGAACCTTACTCATCGAGGTGGCGTCATGCAAGGGCATCCAGATATCGTCAATTACCTGAACGAGCTGCTGCGCGGCGAGCTGGGCGCTCGCGACCAGTACTTCCTGCACTCGCGGCTGTACGAGGATCTGGGTTACAGCAAGCTGTACGAACGCATCAACCATGAGATGGAAGAAGAGACCCAGCATGCCGATGCCCTGCTGCGCCGCATCCTGTTCCTCGAAGGCAAGCCGGACATGCGCCCCTCCCCCATCCAGCCCGGTTACAACGTGCCCGACATGCTGGCCGCCGACCTGAAGCTGGAGTACGAAGTGCGTGCCGCCCTGGCCAAGGGTATCGCCCTGTGCGAGAAGCACGGCGACTACCCGAGCCGCGACATGCTCGTCGCCCAGCTCAAGGACACCGAGGAAGACCACGCCTACTGGCTGGAGAAGCAGCTCGGACTGATCAAGATGGTCGGCCTGGAAAACTACCTGCAGGCGCAGATCTGAGCCCCACTCTCTCTATCCCGTCACTGCCGGCGCGGCACCAGCAGTGACAGCATGAACAGCGCGGCCGCGCTCACCACGATCGACGGCCCGGCCGGGGTATCCAGGTTCCACGACAGCGCCAAGCCACCCAGCACCGCCAGGCATCCCAGGCAACTGGCACCCAGGGCCATCTGCTCCGGGGTGTGGGCGTGGCGCTGGGCCGCCGCTGGCGGGATGATCAGCAGCGAGGTGATCAGCAGCACCCCGACCACCTTCATCGCCACCGCGATGACGATGGCGATCAGCAGCATCAACCCCAGACGGATACCACTCACCGGCAGCCCTTCCACCCGCGCCAGTTCCTCGTGCACGGTCACCGACAGCAGTGGGCGCCACAGCCAGGCCAGCAGCAGCATGACGATCACCAGGCCACCGAGCATCCAGCCCAGATCGGCCGAGGTGATCGCCAGCAGATCGCCGAACAGGTACGCCAGCAGGTCCACCCGCACGCTTTCGGTCAGCGCCAGCACCACCAGCCCCAGCGACAGGGTACTGTGCGCCAGAATACCCAGCAGCGTATCGCTGGCCAGCCATTTGCGGTTCTGCATGGCTACCAGCAATACCGCCAGCAGCACGCAGCCAGCGGTCACCGCCAGTGTCAGGTTGATCTGCAGCAACATGCCCAGCGCCACGCCGAGCAACGCGGAGTGCGCCAGGGTATCGCCGAAATAGGCCATGCGCCGCCACACCACGAAGGAACCCAACGGGCCCGCCACCAGCGCCAGGCCAAGCCCCGCCAGCAATGCGTAAAGAAGAAAGTCAGGCATGGTTGCAGGAAGATCCGTCCGGGTGGTGATGGGCAGTGTCGATGACTTCGCCGTGCATGTCGTGGCTATGGTCGTGATGGTGGTTGTAGATTGCCAGGGCGCTGGCCTGCTCGCCGAACAACGCAACGAACGCCGGATCGGCGCTGACCTGCTCCGGCCGGCCGGAGCAGCACACATGGCGATTGAGGCAGACCACGGTATTGGTGGTGGCCATCACCAGGTGCAGGTCGTGGGATACCATCAGCACCCCGCAGCCGTAGCGATCACGCAGGCGGGTGATCAACTGGTACAGCTCGATCTGGCCATTGACGTCCACGCCCTGTACCGGCTCGTCCAGCACCAGCAGGTCTGGCTGGCGCAACAGCGCCCGGGCCAGCAGAATGCGCTGCAATTCGCCACCGGAGACCTGCTGCAGCGGCCGCTGCGCCAGGTGTTCGGCGCCCACTTCCCCCAGCGCCTGCAATGCGGCGGTGCGCTTGACGCCCGGCGCCAACAGCAGGAAACGCAGCACGGTCAGAGGCAGGGTAGCGTCGACCTGCAGCTTCTGCGGCATGTAGCCGATGCGCAGCCGCGGCTGGCGGTGCACTTCGCCGCTGTCGGCCTTGAGCAGGCCGAGCACAATGCGCACCAGGCTGGTCTTGCCGGCACCATTGGGGCCGATCAGCGTGACGATCTCGCCGCGCTGCACCTGCAGGGTGATGTCTTCGAGAATGGCATTGCCATGCCGACGCAGACCAACCTGGCTCAGGCTGAGCAGGGTGTCGCTCATGCCGCCTCCCGGCAATGGGCGCACAGCCCGGCGATTTCCACGGTTTCCGCTTCGACGGCAAAACCCATCCGCTGTGCGACCTCGGCAATCGCCGGGTGGATCAGCGTCTGCTCCAGCTCGATCGCCACCCGGCAATTGCGGCAGATGAGAAAATGGCCCTGGTGGGTATGTTCAGGACTGGCACAACCAATGAAAGCGTTCAGCGAGGCGATGCGGTGCACCAGACCATGCTCCTGGAGAAAATCCAGGGCGCGGTACACGGTCGGCGGTGCCGGGCGGCGGTCATCCTCGCGCGCCAGGGTATCCAGAAGATCATAGGCCCCCAGCGGCCGATGGCTCTGCCAGACCAGCTCCAGCACCCGCTTGCGCAAGGGAGTGAGTCGCGCCCCGGCGCGCTCGCAGACCTGCTCGGCGGCGGCCAGCGCATCGCTGACACACTGACTGTGGTCGTGCGGGCAATGGGGATCGTCCGGCGAAACGGATGTATTCATGCTGACCCTATAGCGGTTTTGTCGATGGCTGTTATTATATAACAATTCCCCACCCCGAGGTATCATCGATGTTTCTGCGTTTCCTGCTTACCCTGGTCTGCGGGCTTGGCCTATCCTTTTCCGTCGCCGCGGCCACGCCCAGCGTGCTGACCACCATCAAGCCGCTGCAGCTGATCGCTGCCGCCGTGCTGGATGGGATTGCCGAGCCCGAGGTACTGCTACCCCCCGCCGCCTCACCGCACAATTACGCCCTGCGCCCCTCCGACCGACGGCAGATCGCCGCCGCCGATCGCCTGTACTGGGTGGGGCCGGAGCTGGAGCGCTTCCTGCAGCGGCTGCTGGACAACCAGCCCGCGGCCCGCCGCCTGGACCAGATTCCCGGGCTGACGCTGCGCAGCTACGGCGACCACCCGCACGTCACTGACCATGGCCATGACCATGCTGCCCATAGTCATGACGGCCACGAGCATGAGGACCATGACCACGCACCCGGCACCCTCGATCCGCATATCTGGCTGTCGACCGACAATGCCCAGCGCATCGCCCTATGGATGGCCGAGGATCTGGGGCAATTGTACCCTGAGCATCAGCAGCGTCTGCAGCACAACGCCGTACAGTTCAGCCAGCGCCTCGAGCAGTTGCACACCCAGCTGCAACAACGCCTGCAGCCGCTGACCGATAGGCCCTACTTCGTCTTTCATGATGCCTACGGCTATCTGGAAGACAGCATCGGCATCCACCCGCGCGGCGTCTTCACCCTGTCGGTGGAGGTCCAGCCCGGTGCCCGGCATACCCAGGCCCTGCGTCAGCAACTGACCGCCGCCGGCCCCAGCTGCGTGTTCCGCGAACCGCAGTTCCCCGCCGACCGCATCGCCACGCTCAGCGCCGGCCTGCCGGTACGCAATGCCGAACTCGACCCGCTGGGCATCGCTGTCACACCGGGCCCGGCAGGCTATGAACAACTGTTGAACACCTTGGGTACAACCCTGGCCGAGTGCCTGGAACAACTCTGAGCACTTCCCGAAACCGCTGACCCGCTACGGAGCCACACCCTCGCCCCTGTTACCCTCCGGTCAGCGGCCTGCCGCGCTTCCCTCTGCTACCAGTTCTCCCGGAAAGGCTCAGGGTTGCGCGGCTGCATTATCCAGAATTGCATCCAGCAACCCTGGAAAGCGGCTTTCCATATCTTCACGGCGCAGCGAATTCATATGCGTAGTGCCCACGCCATAGGTGCATACCAGCCCGGAGTCGCGCAGCACCCGAAAATGATGCGACATGCTCGATTTGGGCCGTCCGCCATCCAGCTCGCCGCAACTGGCTTCAGCCACCTGCGCCAGGTGCCGCACTATTTCCAGGCGCACCGGATCACTGAGCGCGTACAGCACGCGCTCCAATACAAAATCACCGGGACTGGGGTGTTTGAAGGGTCTCATGGGTTCGAATTCTACACAGGGGTTTACCTTTGATCCATTGTTCGAATATTATCGAACAACTGAAATAACTTCCTACAGGAAATCACCCATGTCTGCGCTGTTCCAGCCCTTCGCCCTCAAGGACATCACCCTCCGCAACCGGATTGCCGTACCGCCCATGTGCCAGTACTCGGCCGTCGATGGCCGGGTAAATGACTGGCATCTCGCCAACTACGCCGGCATGGCCCGGGGCGGTGCCGGCCTGGTCATCGTCGAAGCTACCGCCGTGGCCCCGGAAGGCCGCATCACCCCGGACTGCGCCGGGATCTGGAACGATGATCTGGCCCAGGCGTTCATCCCTACCGTGCGGGCCATCAAGCAGCACGGGGCGGTACCGGGCATCCAGATCGCCCATGCCGGACGCAAGGCCAGCGCCAACCGCCCGTGGGACGGTGATGACCACATCGCCGATGACGACCCACGCGGCTGGCAGACCATCGCGCCCTCCGCCATCGCCTTCGGCAACCACCTGGACAAGCAACCCCGGGAAATGACCCTGGACGATATCGCCCGGGTGCGCGATGACTTCGTCGCCGCTGCCAGGCGCGCCCATGAGGTCGGCTTCGAATGGCTGGAACTGCATTTCGCCCACGGCTACCTGGCGCAGAGCTTCTTTTCCGCGCATTCCAATCAGCGTACCGATGCCTACGGCGGCAATTACGAGAACCGCAGCCGTTTCCTGCGCGAGACCTTCGCCGCGGTGCGTGAGGTGTGGCCGGCACATCTGCCGCTGACCATGCGCTTTGGCGTGCTGGAATTCGACGGGAATGACGAGCGGACCCTGAACGAGTCCATCGACCTGAGCAAACGTCTGAAGGATGCCGGTCTGGACATGATGAGCGTCAGCATCGGCTTCAATACACCCGAGGCACAGATCCCCTGGGCCCCGGCCTTCATGGGGCCGATTGCCGAGCGCGTGCGCCGGGAAGTAGGTATTCCGGTGTCTTCCGCCTGGGGCTTCGGTGAGCCGCATATTGCCGAGAAGGCCGTGCAGGATGGGCAGCTCGATGTGGTAATGGTTGGCAAGGCACACCTGGCCAACCCGCACTGGGCGTACCAGGCCGCCCGCGAGCTGAAGATCGACCGCGCTTCCTGGACCCTGCCGGCACCCTATGCCCATTGGCTGGCGCGCTACTGAGCGGAACCGCAGCCGCGGTAGTCGTCTCTTCGCACGAAGGTCGGGATCCATCCCGGCCTTCGCTGCTTTCTCTCCAGCGCGGGTCGCGCTGATCTCGCTATGCCGGTAACATTTTCCACCGACAAATACATGGTGTTTTAACCGCCGGATGCCATAATTTAGCCATCATCGGCCGGGCATCTCGAGGTACCCTGACCCCACATGCAAACCCACATGCCCACCATGTTCCTGATGGTGATTGTCGTCAGCCTCACCATGGCCAGCTGTACTGCGGCCCTGTGGCGGCGGCAACAGCCGGAAGGCCTCGGCTACTGGACGCTGGCCCTGACCCTGCATGGCGTGACGTTCATTCTGTACAGCCTGCGTGGCGTGGCGCCTGATTACCTCACCGTGGTGCTCGCCAACCTCCTGCTGATCTGCGTGTTTTCCCTGTTCAGCGAGGCCATGTTGCAGTTTCAGCAGCAACGCATGCACCGACTGTGGCTGTGGTGGCCGGCACTGGTGGTGGCACCGGCAGTCCTGCTGACACCCGACTCCCAGGCGGCACGGGTGGTGGTGGTAGCGGTACTGAGCGTATATCAGGCAACCCTGCTGCTGACGATCATGCTCAGGCATCGGGCGCGGACGGTGGGCCGTGGCCAGTACTTCGTGATGGCCGCGGCGCTGCTGGGGATTGCGACCATGAGCTACCGCGCCATCGGCACCGCGCTGGGTATGGCGCCGATGCTGCAGATCACCAGCTCCACGCCGATCCAGATGGCGACCTACCTGGTCTCCTGCATTGTCATGATTCTCGCCAGCATGGGCCTGGTGCTGATGACCAAGGAGCGCACCGATGCCCAGAACCGCACCCTGGCCATGCATGACGAGTTGACCGGCCTGCCCAACCGGCGCTACTCGATGGAGGTGCTGAACCGATTGTTGGCGGCACTGAATCGCGGTCGACAACCTCTGAGCCTGCTGATGCTGGATATCGACCACTTCAAGCGCATCAACGACAACCACGGTCATCTGGTCGGTGACCGTGCGCTGAAACAGCTGGCTGGCGCCCTGCGCTCGCGTCTGCGAACCCAGGATCATGCCGGCCGTCTGGGCGGTGAGGAATTTCTGGTGATACTGCCCAACACCTCCGCCGCCGGGGCCCGGGAGGTGGCCGAGACCCTGCGCCGGAGCGTGGAGCAGCTCACTTCGGACATCAACGAGCACAGCCCGCTGAACATGACCATCAGCATCGGCATCTGCACCCTGCAGCCCAAGACCCAGCTGAGCCCGCTGGACGCCATAGAACTGGCGGACCAGGCCCTGTACCGGGCCAAGCAGAATGGCCGCAACCGGGTCGAGGCGGCGGCCTGAACGGGCGCGCCGGCAGATCTGACCACTACAGCGCCAGCGGCAATCCCACGGCTACCTGCCGATGGCACTCCAGCAGCCGCCGGAAGTGCTCCGGCTCCTTGATCAGTACACCGCTGTGCTCGGCGTGCCGGTCGGCCGCCAGCTGACGTGACAGCCAGAAGCGCAAGGCAGCCACGCGCAACAGATCGGGCCAGTTTTCCGCCTCCAGCGCAGTGAAGCGGCGCTGGCTGGCGTAGCCAGCCAGCAGCGCCTCGGCACGTCGTGAGTCCAGCCCACCATCATCTGCCAGACACCAGTCGTTGACGCAGATGGCGACGTCGTACAGGGCCCAGCCGCTGAAGGCATTGTAGAAGTCGATCAGCCCGGTAAGGTGGTGGCCCTCGAACAGCACGTTGTCGCGGAACAGATCGCCATGCAGCATGGCCTCGGGAAGGGCGGGCCGCTCCCGCTGCAGACGCTCCAGCACATCCAGGGCGGATTGCAGCAGTTGCCGGGCCCCAGGCTCGCTGCGCTGGAGCAGCCCTGTGGCCTCGCGGCTCATCCATTCCAGGCCTCGGTCGCTGCGCCGCTGCAGGCCGCTGTCAGCGCTGGCCTTGTGCAACCGCGCCAGCATCTGGCCGAGCGCCAGGCAATGACTGGGATCGCTATGCTCGACATGCCGGCCCGGCAGCCGCGGCTGCAGCAGTGCAGGGCGCTGATTGAGCTGCTGCAGGGCCTGGCCATCACGGTCACGGATGGCGTAGGGCACCGGCAGGTCGGCCCGCTGCAGACGGTCGAGCAGCTCGATGAGAAACGGCAGGTCGGCGACCGGGCCCCGCTCGATCAGCGTCAGCACATACTCGCCCTGCTCGGTGGCAACAAAGAAGTTGCTGTTCTCGGTGCCGCCAGCGATACCGCGGTGGTCGATCAGCCGGCCCAGCTCGAAGCGGTCGAGGAAGACCTCCAGCTGCGCCCGGTCGACCGGTGTGAACACCGACATGTCAGCCCCTTACCACTCGAAGATTTTCCATGAGGGAATGCGCAGGCCATTGGGCTGATCAGAGCGAGCGAAGTTGCCATCATCATCCACCGCCACCAGGAAGTACGGCGCACCGTTCTTCGGGGTTACCTTGATGGCATAGAGAAAGCCGTTCACCCGGTACTCTTCGATGGTGCGGTCACCCTCCTGGCGGATGGTCACGTCCGGCTCGCCGGTCAGCGGTTCTTCCTGCGCCAGCACGGTGAAACTGGCGACCAATATCAGTGCAGCCAACCCGCGGCCGATTATGCGTGTCATGTTAACCTTGTCCTTTAGTGGAATGACGGTAACCTCATTCTAGCCTCTTTTATTCCTGGAAACGCTGACCTGACGCATGACTGACTCTATCGCCCCGCTGATCCTCGTTGATGGCTCCTCCTATCTGTACCGGGCCTTCCATGCGCTGCCGCCGCTGACCACCTCCACCGGCAACCCCACCGGCGCGGTCAAGGGCGTACTCAACATGCTCAAGAGCCTGCGCAAGCAGTACCCGGACAGCCCCTTCGCGGTGGTGTTCGATGCCAAGGGGCCGACCTTCCGCGATGCGCTATTCGAGGACTACAAATCGCACCGCCCCCCCATGCCGGATGACCTGCGCGCCCAGATCGAGCCGCTGCATGCCTGCGTCAAGGCGCTGGGACTGCCGCTGCTGTGCGTCGATGGCGTCGAGGCCGATGACGTGATCGGAACCCTGGCCCGACATAGCGCCGCAGCCGGCTGCCCGGTGGTGATTTCCACCGGCGACAAGGACATGGCGCAACTGGTCGACGGGCACATCACCCTGGTCAACACCATGACCGGCACGGTGATGGACGCCGACGGCGTGCGCGAGAAGTTCGGCATCGGTCCGGAGCTGATCATCGACTTCCTGGCGCTGATGGGCGACAAGGTGGATAACATCCCCGGTGTGCCCGGGGTCGGCGAGAAGACCGCGCTGGGCCTGCTGACCGGCCTGGGCGGCGGCATGGACGTGATCTATGCCAACCTGGACAAGATACCGGAACTGCCGATTCGCGGCGCCAAGAAGCTGCCGGAGAAACTGCTGGAACACAAGGACATGGCCTACCTGTCCCATGAGCTGGCGACCATCAAGGTGGATGTCGAGCTGGAGGTGAAGGTCGATGCGCTGATGCCAACGACGGCCGACCGCGATACCCTGATCGAACTCTACCGCACCCTGGAATTCAAGGCCTGGCTCGACGAGTTGTTGCGCGAAGCCAAGGCCGCCGGGGATGCTGTGGAAGCACCGGGGCAGGCGGTCAGCGTCGAAGCGCAGTACGAAACCATTCTCGACCAGGCGCGCCTGGACCACTGGCTGCAGCGCCTGCGCGAAGCCCCGCTGTTCGCCTTCGACACCGAGACCACCAGCATCTATGCCCAGCAGGCCGAGCTGGTCGGGGTGTCCTTCGCCATCGATCCGCATCAGGCCGCCTACGTACCGCTGACGCACAGCTACATGGGGGTGCCCGAACAGCTCGACCGGGACCAGGTGCTGGCGGCGCTCAAGCCGCTGCTGGAAGACCCGCACAAACCCAAGATCGCCCAGCACGCCAAGTACGACATGAACGTGCTGGCCCATTACGACATCCACGTCCAGGGTGTGGCCTTCGACACCATGCTCGAATCCTACGTGCTGGATTCGACCGCCACCCGCCACGACATGGACAGCCTGGCGCTGAAATACCTGGGCATTGGCACAGTGCGTTTCGAGGACATCGCCGGCAAGGGCGCCAAGCAGCTGACTTTCGACCAGATCGCCCTGGAACAGGCCGCCCCCTATGCCGCCGAGGATGCCGACATCACCCTGCGCCTGCATCAGGCCCTGTGGCCGAAACTGCAGGAAATCGCCCCCCTGGCCCAGGTTCTGCAGCAGATCGAGATGCCACTGATGCCGGTACTGGCGCGCATTGAGCGTACCGGGACACTGGTCGATGCCAAGCTGCTGGGCGAACACAGCCGTGAACTCGGCGACAAGCTGGTGGCGCTGGAACGCCAGGCCTTCGCGCTGGCCGGCGAGGAATTCAACCTTGGCTCACCCAAGCAACTGTGCGTGATCCTGTACGAGAAGCAGGGCCTGCCGGTGCTGTCCAAGACGGCCAAGGGTCAGCCATCCACCGCCGAATCGGTGCTCGCCGAACTGGCCGAGCAAGGCTATGAGCTGCCCCAGGTACTCATGCAGTACCGCACCCTGAGCAAGCTCAAGAGCACCTATACCGACCGCCTGCCGGAGCAGATCAACCCCCGCACCGGGCGTATCCATACCAGTTATCATCAGGCGGTCACCGCCACCGGCCGGCTGTCCTCGTCGGACCCGAACCTGCAGAACATCCCGATCCGCAGCGCCGAGGGCCGCCGTATCCGCCAGGCCTTCATCGCGCCGCCGGGCTACAAGATCATGGCTGCCGACTATTCGCAGATCGAACTGCGCATCATGGCCCATCTGGCCCAGGATGAGGGCCTGCTGGAGGCCTTCCGCCAGGGACTGGATGTGCACCGCGCCACAGCCGCCGAGGTCTTCGACGTGGCGCTGGACGAGGTCAGCAGCGACCAGCGCCGCAGCGCCAAGGCGATCAACTTCGGCCTGATCTACGGCATGAGCGCCTTCGGCCTGGCCAAACAGATCGGCGTCGACCGCAAGCAGTCGCAGGCCTATATCGATCGCTATTTCACCCGCTACCCCGGCGTATTGCGCTACATGGAAGACACCCGCGCCCAGGCCGCCGAACAGGGCTTCGTCGAAACCCTGTTCGGCCGACGCCTGTACCTGCCGGAAATCCACTCGAAGAACCAGGCCATGCGCAAGGGCGCCGAACGTACCGCGATCAACGCCCCGATGCAGGGCACCGCCGCCGATATCATCAAGCGTGCGATGATCGAAGTGGACCGCTGGCTGAGCGAGTCGGGACTGGACGCCCGCGTGGTCATGCAGGTGCATGATGAACTGGTATTGGAGGTGCACGAGGACCTGCTTGAACAGGTCGGCGAAGGGCTGCGCCAGCGCATGAGCGCCGCCGCCGAGCTGGATGTGCCGCTGGTGGTGGAAACCGGTGTTGGCGACAACTGGGATGAGGCGCATTGATGACGCTCAGCGGCGCCATACCGGTAGCGAAAATTATTTTCGCAGGTTTGGGAACTTCCCCGGAAACCACCCGGTCAGAGACTATGAATGGCCAGTCAAGCCCTTCATGCTCCTTAGATGTGATTTAGTGTTGGCAGAATACCGGGCATCCCTTTCCTAGCACAGCCCGGTTGTTGAACCCCGAACCTTCCCTCCCCATAGAAGTTCGGGGTTTTTTTTGCCTGTCATTCCGTTTCCGGCAAAAGCAGGTTACTTCACGCCAAAGGCTTTCATGAAGGTCGTCACCGCCAGCTGTACCCACTGATCTATCTGCGCTGATGACGGCTGAGCCTCGGGATGCATGAGCAGCTCTATCTGCCCCTCGCCGCGCACCATGCTGATAAACAGGCCCGCCGCCGCCTCAACCCCGACAGCCTGGACATCTATCTCGCCAGCCTGCGCCGCTTCGCTCACCCGAGCAGCCACCATGGATGTCACGCTGCGCGGGCCCGCCAGAAAGAAGCGCCGTCCCAGTTCTGGCAAGCGTGGCGCCTCTGCTCCGACAACGCGAAACAATGCGATCCCCCCGGGCGACAGGACAACCTGCAGATAAGTCCGGCCAATATCGGTCAGCGTCTTGGTGAGGTTTCCAGGTGATATCTCGATGGCCTGGATTGCCGTGGTCATTGCCGCGCATTGCTGCTCGATGACAGCCACAAACAGGGCTTCCTTGTTTGGGAAGCAGCTGTACATCGTGGCTTTCGAAACACCCGCCTCGCGCTGGATCATATCGGTGGTGGCCGCACTGAAACCGTGACTGAAAAACACCGTTCTGGCGGCCGCCAATACAGCCTGCTCCTTGCTGTTCTGCTCTGCGTTGGTCATGGGGGCGCAACTCCATAGTTGAACGATGGCACAAGTATACCGATCGGTTCTTTACTTATTCAACATATGGCATGAGAAAGCCTCAACCAGCATTATATTGACGATATCCGTTCAAAACCCTACAGTACCGATCGGTACTATTTCGCATCGAACCGATAACTCCCAGCGTGGTATTCACCCGAGGATGACCATGACCCACCCTTGTTCAGACCAGGGAGCCCGCTATTTCCGGCGGAACCAGCAAGCTGCCGAGGCGTCGGCATGAGTAGTGCCGCACCCGCCGCTACCGCCGCGCCCGCTTTCAATAGCCGACTGGTTGTTGGCTTGTTGGGTATATTGGTGGCTGCCATGATGGCTGGCCTGGTCAACCGAGTTCCAGGGCTGGCGCTGGTGGACGTGCAGGGCGGGCTGGGCTTCGCGCGGGATGATATTTCCTGGCTGACCACCGCCTTCTCCGCTGGCGAACTGGCCGCGATGCCTTTCGCCGCCTGGTTCGCCATCACCCTGTCGATGCGCCGTTTCCTGATAAGCATGCTGGTCGTGTCGCTGGTACTGTCCGTCGTCGTTCCCGCGGTGCACAACTTGCCCCTGTTGCTGCTGCTGCGCGCCTCGCAGGGCATCTTCGCTGGTGCACTGATTCCGATCTTGATGATGGCCGCCTTGCGCTTCCTGCCGGCGCCCATTCGGCTGCATGCCCTGGCACTGTTTGCGATGACGGCCACTTTCTCACCCAATATCGCCTTCTGGCTGGCGGCATTGTCAGTGGAGCACTTCGCAGACTGGCGATGGGTATATTGGCATGCGATTCCGCTACAACTGCTGGCCATCGCCATGATTGCCTGGGGCATGCCAGGCATGCCGGCGATGCTGCACAGGCTGAAGCAGGCCAACTGGTTTGGCCTGCTGCTGGGCATGCCGGGACTGATGCTGATTGTGGTTGGCATCGATCAGGGAGTACGGCTTGACTGGTTCAACTCGCCGATCATTGTTGCCGCGCTGTTGGTCGGACCGGTATTCACCGCCCTGTACCTGACCAGCGAGTGGCTGCACCCGGCTCCTTTCGTGCGCTTCGACTCGCTCAGCCGCCGTAACATTGGGCTCGGGCTCATCGCCCTGCTGGTGCTGATGGTGGGCATGTCCACCGCCGTCAACCTGCCAACCAACATACTCGGGCGACTGCACGGGTTTCGCATTGAGCAAAGCGCCACGCTGGGGCTGATGGTAGGCCTGCCGCAACTGCTGTTGGGCTCGTGCGTGGCGTTGTTGCTGTATCAACGTCGGGTGGACGCCCGCCATGTCTTTGCCACGGGCCTGGCCTGCATGGCAGGAGCCTGCTGGTTCGCCTCGGGCATCACCAGCGAATGGATGGTACCGCAGTTTCGCTGGGCCACTGTGCTGCATATCGTCGGACAACCCATGGCCATGGTCTCGATGCTGTTTCTGATGGTCAGCGTCGTCCAGCCCATGGAAGGGCCGTTCTTTGCCGGCCTGGTGAATATCGTGCGCGTGCTCAGCGGTATTCTTGGTGGCGCACTCACCAGCCAGATGATGACGGTACGAGGTCAGTTTCATGCCGAAACGCTGATCGACAGCGCGGCCCGGACACCCTTCGGACTGCCTCATTCCGGCCTCTCCAGCGACCAGCTGCAGGCAATCATTACCCAACAGGCGGATACCCTCGCTGCCGCCGATACCTTCCGGCTGATAGGCCTGCTGGTGCTGCTGCTGATCCCCGTGGTTCTCAGGTTCAAATACGTTCCTGCTCCCCAACTATAGGAAATCCTTGATGGTCATGAGAATACGCCCCGCCTATGCAATAGGGCTGCTTGCAGTAATCACACTGGTTGGTGCCTTTGTGGTGCTGAATCGACATGAATCCAGCGCCGACTCGCAAACGACGGATGATGCCTATGTAAAGGCGGACTTCACCGTTATCGTGCCGGAAGTCGCCGGCGTGATCACCCATGTCCTGGTTGAAGACAATCAGCCAGTGCGGGCCGGTGAACCACTGGTGCGTATCGATCAACGCCGCCTGCGCATCGAGCTTGATGCGGCGAATGCCGGCATTGCCAGAGCCCAGGCCAACATGGATAGCCTGAACTCGCAGATATCACGTCAGCAGAGCGTCATTGCGCAGGCCCAGGCTGCGGTCAACGCCTCCAATGCCACCCTCAAGCTGGCGAAGGCCGATCTGCAGCGGTTCACCAACCTGGCACGGGATGGTTCAGGCACCGTTCAGGCCCAGCAGCAGGCCGAAGCGCAAACAGACGTAGCACAGGCGGCATTGGCCCGCGACCTCGCTGGGCTGAACTCAGCGAAACAGCAAACCGCCATTCTCAAGGCTGCGCTGGAAGAAGCCCAGGCGGCGCTAGCCTCCGCCCAGGCGGAGAAATCCGCCGCAGAACTCAATCTATCCCATGCCGACCTCGTTGCCCCGGTGTCCGGCGTGGTCACCCAACGCCGGGCGCGGGTCGGTGGCTACGTACATGTGGGTGATCCGCTGCTGACGCTGGTGCCACTGGACGCCATCTATATCGAAGCCAGCTTTCGGGAAACCCAGCTGGCGCGCATACAGGTCGGGCAACCGGTAAGCATCGCCGTAGACGCCCTGCCCGGCATAGCGCTCAAGGGCCAGGTGGCAAGCCTCGGCCCGGCCAGCGGCGTGAGCCTGTCTGCCATACCGTCGCACAATGCGACGGGCAACTTCACCAAGATAGTGCAGCGCCTGCCGGTGCGCATTCAGTTGCAGGAGGGGCAGCAGGATGCTCAGCGGCTGCGTGTCGGCATGTCCGTACGGCCCAGCGTGAACGTCAGCACCGTATCAAGCGCAGAGTCGCAACCACAGGCGCTGGCCGGAGCACAGGCTGGAATCGGCGGATGACACCCACCATTTGAAAGCAAGGGACAAGGAGTGCAGAAAGGCTACCAGGTCGCCCGTGGAGTTCAGCCCCCTTGGAGAAGGGCTTGAGCCTCTTGCCTGTCCCCCTTCAGCCCGTCATTCAGTGGTTTGCGGATGATCCCCGGCAGCTTCCTCCAGCTCGGCGGGAAACAGCCAGCTGTCCAGCACGGCATGTGCCTCGTCGATGCCCTGGCGCTTGGGCGAGGAGAACAACTGTACACTGGCGCGGTTGCCGAACTCCTTGCGCACCGTGCTCTGCACCTTGAGCAATACGCCCTTGGCCGCGCCGAAGGACAGCTTGTCCGTCTTGCTCAGCAGGATGTGCGCCGGCAGACCGGCGACGTTGGCCCAGTCCAGCATCATGCGGTCGAATGCCGACAGCGGATGGCGGATATCCATCACCAGCACCACCCCGGCCAGCGACTGGCGGCTGGTCAGATAGGCATCCAGATGCTGCTTCCAGTGTTCCTTCAGCTCCAGCGGCACCTTGGCGTAGCCGTAGCCGGGCAGGTCCACCAGACGACGATGCTCATCCAGACCGAAGAAGTTGATCAGTTGAGTACGCCCCGGGGTTTTCGAGGTGCGCGCCAGGCGGGCATGGGTGAGCGTGTTCAGCGCACTGGACTTGCCCGCGTTGGAGCGACCGGCGAAGGCCACTTCCAGCCCTTGGTCGGCGGGGCACTGGTCCACCTGGCTGGCGCTTTTGATGAAGCTGGCGGTCTGGCAGAGAATGGCGAGGGGTGTAGCTGAGGGCATGGAATATCCGGTCTGTGTGGGGTAGGGTCTGTTCCCGTCAGCGGCTAGCTTAGTATATAATGCCGCGGTTTTATATCGTGACAGTGCACTGCGACAGTATGACCATTGCACTGCCTCCGGTCGGCGGCTAGCATGGGCGCTTATTTGTGCCGGAGCGCCAGTGGTCTGTCGGCAACAGCATGCGAGGCGGCCTGCCCATAACGCGGTCATCAAGACCGGACGCAGACCAGCCCTGTTATTTTTTAGCCGTAATTGGATTAGCCGATGAATAAATTACTTGTAAGTCTGGTGTTATCCCTCGGTGTGGCCGGTTCGGCCCATGC
>Ga0172382_10001169_pt1 | contig 47655 bp, 43 predicted proteins | sample Leawel138RmetaG_FD_122245 | JGI IMG/M metagenome (GOLD analysis project Ga0172382, IMG submission 122245) | Leachate microbial communities from a municipal landfill in Southern Ontario, Canada - Leachate well 138R metaG | ecosystem: Engineered > Solid waste > Landfill > Unclassified | place... | reverse complement strand
CGCCACTGCGCATCCGTCAGCTCGTACCGCTTCACGCCCATCCCAGCCTCCGCTCAAAGCGGAGACCTATGAATCACGCGTCGCGCGCCCCGTGAATCCCTGAATGTCGATTGGACCTAGTCGAACACCGCGGCCGGATCGTCCGGTGGGGCGGTCTGCGCCAGCCGCCGGATCTCGAAGTAGGCGGCGGCCGCCATCGACGCGAGATAGACGTCCGACAATGTCGAGGCCGAGGCGCAGGTCAGCAGCGCGGGAATGAGGCCGAACGGCCGCTCGGAGTCGTAGTAGGTTCCCAGGCCCACCCCTTCGCCCAGCCAGTCCGCGCCGAACGCGAACAGGATGTAGAGGGCGTAGAGGACGAGCAGCTTCAGGCGCGCGCCGCGCGCCATGCCGAAGGCCCGGCCGAGGGCCGAAAAGGCGCCCGTCCGCTCGACCACCGCCACCACCACCGTCAGCCCGACAAAGGGATAGAGCAGCGAGCCGGCCAGGTAGAGCAGAGGCGTTCCCGCGTTCATCCCGACGATCGCCAGCCCGTAGAAGCCGGCCTCGAGGATCAGGTTCATCAGCACGCCGGCGGCCAGCACCGGGACCAGTACCGGCAGGCCCGGGCTCGTCAGCTCGCGCCAGGAGACCCTGCGGCCCTCCAGCTCCTGCCAGAACAGGTAGGCGACGGCGGCGTGGAACAGGGTGGCGCGCACCGCCTCGATGATGATCGAGGCCGCCGCATTGCCGTCGCCGGGCGGGGCGGGGGCGGCGATGGTCGTCCAGTCGAAGAGGAACTCGGGCAGGCCGACCAACAGCACGCCCAGGGCGAAGACCATCGGCGCATTGCGGACGATGAACTCCAGCGCCTCGACGAGGACGTGGTCGATGCGCAGGCGGGGCGCGGAGAGCTTCACGGCGCCATTCTGCCCGATCCGACCCGCCGCGTCAGTCGAAGAGGGCGGCCAGCGCTTCCGGCTCCGTCCCCTCCTTCAGCCGCCGTAGCTCGACATAGAGGACCGCCAGCCCGGTCGCCCCGACCAGGGTGTTGATCCCCGTCGAGAGCCCGTTGACCAACAGTTGCGCCGCCACCAGGCCGGCGCTGCCAAGGGCGCCGAGCACCAGGTTCAGCGGGGACAGCAGCAACGCGACCAGCCAGGTCATCACCAGGAACAGCAGGGTCAGGCCGAAGATCGCCCAACGGTTGCCGCGGGTCAGCTCGGCGCTGCGCCCCAGCGCCCCGACGATGCCGGTCCGCTCGGCGACCTGCGCCGGAACCGCCACGCACCAGGCCATCCCCAGCATCACGCCCGGCACGACGAACAGCATCAGGCCGGCGAAGATGCCGAGCCACGCCAGGAGCGAGACCAGGATCAGCGGAAGGCACGCGCGTAGCCCCATGGCAAGGCACTGGCCGAAATCGGCCCGGCTCCCGTTGAGGTCGCGCACCGTCCCGTAGATCAGCGCCGCCTGCAGGATCGCCGCGGCGGCCAGGTAGGCGAGCACGCCGAGGCCGATCGCACCCAGCCCCGGCAGGATGAAGCGGTTGTCCATCAGTCCGGCCACGCCGCCGCCCACGATGGCGAACGGGATGGAGACCAGCAGCAGGGCGAGGCCCGCGAACGGCGCGAAGTTGCGCCCCAGCACCCCGAAGGTCCCGCTGACCACCCTGCCGATATCGAGCCTGGGCGGCTCTGCGGCCGTCGCCGTCATCCAATCCCCCCGACGCGGAAGGAAACCACGCCGGCGCCGGGCTGTCGACGCGAAGGGACACGGGGTTGATCCGCCGCCGGCCCTGGGGCACGCAAAGGCCCGGCGGAGGGTACATGTCCGACAATCTCTACGAGCTGCTGTCCGGCCGGTTTCCGGCCGATCCCCAGGCGCCCTGCTTCATCCTGAGGGACGGAACCTCGATCGGTTACGGCGCGCTGGCCGACGGAGCGGCGCGCGCGGCCGCGCTGATGGCGCGGCGCGGGGTGAAGCCCGGCGACCGGGTGGTGCTGAAGGCCGAGAAGAGCCCGCAGTCGGTGATGGCCTATCTGGCGACCCTGATGGCTGGAGCGGTGTTCGTGCCGCTCAACACCGCCTACACGGCCGCCGAGACCGAATACTTCCTGGCCGACGCCGAGCCGGCGCTGGTGCTGACCGACCCGGTGGTTTTCCTCGCCGAGGCGGCCGGCGTCGGGCCGCTGGCCGCGCCGGTCCCGCGGGCGGCGGACGATCTCGCCTCGATCATCTACACCAGCGGCACCACCGGCCGCTCCAAGGGCGCGATGCTCAGCCACGGCAACCTCGCGGCCAACGCGCTGGCGCTGCACGCCGCCTGGGGCTTTTCGTCCGGCGACGTGCTGCTGCACGCCCTGCCGATCTTCCACGTCCACGGCCTGTTCGTGGCCATGCACTGCGCCTTCCTCAGCGGCGCGCCGATGGTCTGGCTGGACAAGTTCGAAGACGCGGCGGTGATCGAGGCGCTGCCGCGGGCCACGGTGATGATGGGGGTGCCGACCTTCTACACACGCCTGCTGGCCAACCCGGCCTTCACCCGCGAGACGGCGAGCCACATGCGGCTGTTCATCTCCGGCTCGGCGCCGCTGCTGGAATCCACCTTCGCCGAGTTCGAGGCCCGCACCGGCCATCGCATCCTCGAGCGCTACGGCATGAGCGAGGCGGTGATCATCACCACCAACCCGCTGGAGGGCGAACGCGTGCCGGGCAGCGTCGGCTTCCCGCTGCCGGGGGTGGAGCTGCGCGTCGCCGGAGGCGAGACCGGCGTCATCCAGATCCGCGGTCCGTCGGTCTTCTCCGGCTACTGGCGGATGCCCGAGAAGACCGCCGAGGAGTTCACCAAGGACGGCTTCTTCATCACCGGCGACGTCGGTCGCCGGGACCCGGACGGGCGCGTCTGGATTTCCGGCCGGGCCAAGGACCTGGTCATCTCCGGCGGCTTCAACGTCTATCCCAAGGAGGTGGAGATGGTGCTCGACGAGCTGCCCGGCATCGTCGAGAGCGCGGTGATCGGCGCGCCGCACCCGGATTTCGGCGAGGGCGTGGTGGCGGTGGTCATCGGCCAGGGCGAGGAGGGCGCGGTGATCGCCAGCGCGCGCGAGAAGCTGGCCGCCTTCAAGGCGCCCAAGCGCGTGTTCTTCGTGGACGAGCTGCCGCGCAACACCATGGGCAAGGTGCAGAAGAACCTGCTGCGCGAGCGCTACGCCGACGCTTTCTCCTGATCCTCGGCCGGCGATAGCAGTCGGACGATCTCCGTCAGGAGCTGGGCCGGCGAGAAGGGCTTGGGCACCAGCCCGTCCATCTTCGCCTCCGCGTAGCGTTCGCGGTGGTGGGCCATGACGTCCGCGGTCATGGCGATGACCGGCAGCGCACCGGCCTCGCCCGGCAGGGCGCGGATGCGGCGGGTGGCCTCCAGCCCGTCCATGCCCGGCATGTTGACGTCCATCAGCACCAGGTCGAAGCCGCCGACCTCGAGCAGGGCGATGGCCGCCTCGCCCCCGTCGGTGGCGGCCGCCTCCGAGCCCATGGCTTCAAGGGTCTTGCAGGCGACCAGCCGGTTCACCGCATTGTCGTCGACGACCAGGATGCGCAGGCCGGCGAGCGGGGCGCTTTGCGCCACGGCCTCGCTATCGGTCTGCGGCGCCTCGGCCGGCTCGGCCGGGATCTCGAACCAGAAGGTGGAGCCCTCGCCCACCTGGCTGGTGAAGCCCATGTCCCCGCCCATCAGCCTGACCAGCATGCGAGAGATGGCCAGACCCAGGCCGGTGCCGCCGTAGCGGCGGCTGGTGGCGCCCGCCTCGGCCTGGCTGAAGCGGTCGAACAGGGTCGCGTGGGCGCTCTCGGGGATGCCGATGCCGGTGTCCTCGACCTCGCAGCGCAGCCGGCGGGCCTCGCCGTCGCCGACCAGCCCGAGCCGCAGTTCGACCCGGCCGACCTCGGTGAACTTCACCGCATTGCCCAACAGGTTGAACAGGCACTGGCGCAGCCGCACAGGGTCGACCGACAGCCAGCCGATGTCCGGCGCGATCGACGCCTGAAGGTCGAGCGCCTTCTCTTGCGCCTGCGGACGGATCAGGCTGACCACGCTGCGCGCGATTTGCGCCGGGTCGGCGGGCGCGGGCGCGATCTCCAGCTTGCCGGCCTCGATCTTGGAGAAGTCGAGCACGTCGTTGATCAGCTGGCCGAGCATGTCGCTGCAGGCCAGCGCCTCGGCCAGCAGCTCGCGCCCGCCCTCGGTGAGCGGCTCGCCGGCCAGCAGGTTGAGCACGCCGACGATGCCGTTCATCGGCGTGCGGATCTCGTGGCTGACCGAGGCCAGGAAGGCCGACTTGGCGGCGGTCGCCTCCTCGGCGACCCGGCGCGCCTCGGCCAGGGCGATGGCCTGGCGCTTCTGCTCGTCGATGTCGATCAGCAGGCAGACGGCCCGGCGGGGCGAGACCCCGCGGTCGTCCAGCTCCAGATAGAGGCGCATCCAGCGTTCGCCGCCGGGCGCCGGCACCCGCAGGTCCAGGGGCTCGGTCGTCTCGCCCTCGAGGGCCCGGCCACCCATCTCCTCGACGGCGGCCCGGTCCTCGGGGTGGAACAGCTTCAGAGGATCGTCGCTCGCCGCGGCCAGCAGGTCCGCATCGAGCAGCGCGGCCAGTTCGGGCGTCACGAAGAAGCGGTGGGCGGCGTAGTCGTACTCGAACACCGCGGCGCGGGCGCCCTTCAGCGCCAGGGTCAGCCGCTGGGCGGCGGTGCGCGCCTCGTCCCTTGCCCGGGCCTGAGGCGTGATGTCCTGCGACAGGCCGTACATCTCGAAGCGGCCGGACGGCAGCCGTCGGCCGGAGCGATAGCGGACATTCAGGTGCATCCAGTGGCCGTCGGCGTGGCGGCAGCGGATCTCACGCTCGGCCTGGCCGCCATGTCGGGTGATCGTCTCGCGCACCTCGGCGTCGAGCGGCGCGTCCTCGCGGTGCTGCACCGAAACCAGCGCGGCCAGGTCCGTGGCCGCCGCGATCCCCCAGCCGAGGTCGAGGTTGGTGGAGAAGTGGTAGATCTGGGTGTCCGGATCGTAGCGCCACACCCCGATGGTGGCGTCGCGCAGCAGCTGGTCGCGGATGTTGTCCGGATCATGCAGAAGCCCGTCAGCGACGGTTTCGGAGGTCATGTCCACCAGCATGGCCAGGGCGTCGGCGCCCACCGGTTGCAGGTCCAGCCGCAGCCGGCGGACCGCGCCGTCGGCCGACATGATCTCGAAAGGGTGGTGGTTGACCGCCTCGGGCGGCAGCGCCTGGGCCAGGAACAGGCCGGCCAGGTCCGCCGGCCGGCGGCCGGTCAGAGCCGCCCACGCCGAATTCGCCGAGCGGACCCGGCGTTCGGCGTCGAGCACGGCCATGGGAACGGCCGACAGCGCGAAGAAGGCGCCGTCGCCCGTCGTTTGAACCGCCGGGAGGGTCATCGGCGTTCCCTGATTGCAATGGGTCCCAGGGAACGCCGTTCGGACTCAAGGTCGAGTTACCCCGCCCTGCGGCGTGATGTCGCAGGTCAGACCAGTTCCGCCGGTTCGATCCCCAGCTCCTTCAGGAACGGCGCCGCATAGTGGATGCCGCCGGTTTGATTGGCGGGATCGCCGGACGCAAGCTGGAACACCGCCTCGGCGATGTATTCGATCGGCTGCACCCGGTCCTTGGTCTGTTCGTTGATCAGCCCGTGCACCGCCACGCCCGGCGTCGCCACCAGGCCCGGGGAGACCACGTTCACCGCGATGTTGTGCTGGGCGACCTCCGAGGCCAGGCCCGTGGTGAACCGCTCCAGCGCGGCCTTGCACATGCCGTAGACGGTGCCGCCGCGGCCCGCGCCGGTGTAGGGCGGCTTGGGGTGCATGCCGGCGCCCGACGAGATGTTCACGATGTGGCCGGTGCGCCGCTCGATCATCGACGGCAGCACGAGCTGGGCGAGGTGGAAGGGCGCGTAGACCTGCACCTCCATCATCAGCTTGAACCGCTTCTCCGGGAAGTCGGTCACCGGGATGAAGTAGGTGATCGCCGCGTTGTTCACGAGGATGTCGATGGGGCCGTAGGTCGCCACCGTCTCCTCCACGAGGCGTTCGCGCTCCTGGGCGTTGGACAGGTCGGCCTTGATGAAGGTGGCCTCGCCGCCGGCCTTGCGGATGCGATCGACGGTGTCGTGCAGGGTGCCGGGCAGGCGGCTGTCGCCGGCCTCGGCGGTGCGGGCGCTGGCCACGACCTTCGCCCCTTCCTGGGCCAGGCGGGCGGAAATGGCCTCGCCGATGCCGCGGCTGGCGCCGGTGACCAGAGCCACCTTGCCGGCCAGTTTGCCGTTGGGATTGACGCGCGCGCTCATGAACTCCTCCCGAAATATTCTCATCTTGAATGGCCGCGACCCTGCGGACTTTCCGGTCGACGCGCAAGCCTGAGCCACGGGCGGCGCCCACCTCGGGCGCCGACGAAGATCGCGGTGTTGGCGCGCTAAGGTTGCAGTGCTCTACTGTACCGCCGGAGGTGGCCGATGGCCGAGCATGACGACAACCTGGAGAAGAAGCGGCGGCTGGAGGAGATCTTCGCGCCCTACGTCGTCTCCCCGGTTCTGGTTCGGCGCTACCAGGAAGCCGCGGAGGCCGGCGGCGACCGCGCCCTCAGGGTCATCCTCGACCTCAACCTCAACCACCCGGACGGCCGCGACGGGGCCAAGGACAAGCTCTCGCGGCTGATGGGCGACATGGGCGGGGGGCTGGCGGAGCGGGCCGACTTCGAGGCCAGCCGCCACCACGTCTTCGTCCGCCTGACGCTGGAGGAACTCCAGGCGCTGGTGGCGGCCGACCATGGCGGAAGGGGCGGCCCGCCGGGGATCTACAAGGTCTGGCTGGACCGGCCGCTGGAGCCCTTCCTCGACCGCTCGATGCGGATCATCAAGGCCGACGTCTGCCACAAGTCGTTCGCGGCCGACGGCGAAGGCATCGTCTGGGCGGTGGCGGACAGCGGCATCGAGGGCGACCATCCGCACTTTTCCACCTTCGACACCCTGAAGCCGCCGCAGTCGGGGCCGGCGCCCGCCGCCTCCACCCTGCAGACCCAGGTGCGGCTGGAGCACCGCGACTTCACCGACGCCGGCTCGCCCCTGACCGACGGCTTCGGCCACGGCACCCACGTGGCCGGCATCATCGCCGGGGCGACGCCCTTCCAGGTCCGCAACGGGACCGCGCGGGTGAAGAAGCCGGGGGCCGTTCGGGTGCGCACCGAGCGCGACGCCCACGACCGCATCCAGTCCAGGGCCGAGGCGCTGAAGACGCCGCTGCAAGGGGTCGCTCCGCGCTGCAAGCTGATCAGCCTGAAGGTGCTGGACGACGCCGGCGAGGGCTACGAGAGCCAGCTGCTGGCCGCCCTCGACTATGTGGCCCGGGTCAACGACGACGGCCGCTGGCTGCGCATCCACGGGGTGAACCTCAGCCTCGGCTACAGCTTCGAGGCCGAGTGGTTCGCCGCCGGCCAGAGCCCGATCTGCGTCGCCGTCGACCGGCTGGTCGCCACCGGCGTTGTGGTGGTGGCTGCGGCGGGCAACGACGGCTCGGTGAAGATCGTCCCGGACATGGCGCGCGGCGAAAAGCGCGTCGGGCTCGACCAGTCGATCAACGATCCCGGCAACGCGGAGCGGGCGATCACCGTCGGCTCCACCCATCCGGTCGCGCCGCACACCTACGGTGTGTCGTTCTTCTCCTCGCGCGGGCCCACCGCCGACGGGCGGCCGAAGCCGGACCTGGTGGCCCCCGGCGAGCGGATCCTCTCCTGCGCCAGCCGCAGGACGGTGGACGCCCTGCTGGAGGCCAATCCCGAGCTCGAGGGCAGCTTCGACCCGGCCTCCGGCGCGGCCTTCTACCGCGAGGAGAGCGGCACCAGCATGGCCGCACCGCACGTCTCGGGCGCGATCGCGGCCTTCCTGTCGATCCGCAGCGAGTTCCGCGGCAAGCCGGACCGGATCAAGGAAATCCTGCTGGAGAGCGCCACGGACCTGAAGCGCAAGCGCGACTTCCAGGGCGCAGGTCTCCTGGACCTGTTCCGCGCCCTGCAGTCGGTTTGAGACAGGAGGCGGCGAGATGGCTCAGCTGGCGGGACTGCCCTACGTGCGGCTCAGGTTCGACGCCAAGGGCGAGCGGCTCGACGCGGGCCCTGTCGCGCCGGCCGGGATAACCGACCTGCTGGTCATCTCCCACGGCTGGCACCAGGACGCCGACGACGCCGAGCAGATGTACGCGGCCATCCTGCAGCACATGCAGGACGCGGCCGCGGCGAGCGGGCTTCTGGAGGGGCGCAAGCCGGGCGTCGCCGGCGTCTTCTGGCCGTCCGACAAGTTCCGGCCCGATCTCGCCCTGGAGACGGTCCCCGACATCCCGCCGGGCGCCGGAGCGGGAACGGCGCTGGCAGGGGGCCGCAGGGACATCTCGCCCGTCGAACTGCGCGAGCTGGCCGAGTCCGTCGCCCGGCTGCTCGGCCTGCCGAAGAAGGCGTTCGGCGACCTGGCCCTCAAGGCGCGGCACGGGGCGGGCAACGCCGACGAACTGGTCGAGAAGATGCGCAGCCGCCTCCCGCTGCCCGGAGCGGTGGACGAGCTGACCGCCGACGAGCACGCCCGGCTGCTGCGGCGTGACGTGCCGGGCCGGGTGCTGTTCTCCGACCTCCAGTCGGGCGGCCCCTCGGGGGGTGGGACTGCGCTGCCGGCCGCCGCGGGCTTCGGCGACCTGGCGGCCTCGCAAGCGCCGGCGGTGAACATCCTGGGCGGGCCGTTCGCCGTGGTCGCCAAGCTGCTCAACCAGGCCGCCTATTTCGAGCTGAAGCGGCGGGCTGGCCTGGTCGGCGAAGCGCTGGCCGACCTGATCGACGCCGACGGTCTGGCGGGCGTCCAGCGGCTGCACCTGGCGGGCCACAGCTTCGGGGCGCGGCTGGTCACGGCCGCCACGGCCCGCCTCCAGAGCCACCGTCCGCATAGCCTGACGCTGATCCAGGGGGCCTTTTCGCACAACGGCCTCGGCGTGGGCATCCCCAAGGGCGGCAAGACCATCGACGGGACCTTCCGCGACGTGGTGGCCGACAAGAAGGCCGGCCGGGTGGTGATCACCCATACCTGGAACGACCACGCCGTGGGCCTCGCCTACGCCCTGGCCTCGCGGGCCTCCAACACCGTCGCCTCGGGGCTGATGAAGGTCACCGACAGCTTCGGCGGGGCCAAGGACCTGCACGGCGGCATCGGCGCCAATGGCGCGCTGCGCCTGAAGGACGGCGAGGGGCGGAGCTGGAGCTTCGACGGCGCGTCGGTCCCGGGGCTGCAGGCGGGGCTGGTGCACAGCCTGAAGTGCGACTTCATTGGCGGGCATAGCGATATCCGCACCCCCGGCGTCGGCCGACTGCTGGTCGCGGCGATGGCCTAGAGGGCAGGGCGAGGGGGCGTTGCCCCCCTGCCCAACATCCCCGCTCAGGGCGCGCTTACCGCGGACGGCGACCGTCCTGGCGGGTGATCGCTGCTGACGGAACGTGCGGCCGGCGCCCGCGCCGATGCGTCAACTCGTCTCAACCGTTCGATCTAGGTGGGATGCCCGGCTCCCGCACCGGCCGACTAGGCGCCCCGGAAGCGCATTCGAGGCCTGCGCCCGACCTCGCGACCAAAAAATATAGTCATTTTGGTCTAGCGACAAAGGTCTATTCTGTATTCATTCTGAAATGCCGAAAGCAACCGCATGAACAGAGTAAAAATTTAAGGTAGTCGGTTGTTAACATCTGCGGGACGAGCCTCGGAATTCAAATACAGCATCGATCCGGTCCGGGAGAACAATTACCCCGGTGGGTTGCATCTGTAGAAGTATTCTAACGCATGGGTGGCAGTGCGGCCATGTCGCGAACCCTCGAGTTTTCCGAACCCCTGACTCTGCGCACCGTTGAGGAAGCGCACACGCGCCTGCTGGAGGCGCTCGCAGAGCCCGGGGACCTGACGATCGACTGCGCGGCCGTCGCGGAGGTGGATCTCTGCGGCGCCCAGCTTCTGGTGTCGGCCGCCAAGACGGCCGCCGCCGAAAACCGTGGCGTGCGGCTTACCTGGCCGAGTTCGGGCGCGCTGCAGCGGACGCTGTCGCGCGCCGGTCTGGTCGAGGCCTTCGAGCGGCTGCTGGCGAACGCGGGCGGCGCGGAGGCGGCGCGATGAGCAAGGTCGTCCTCACCGTCGACGATTCCGCCAGCGTTCGTCAGCTGATCCGCATGACGCTGACCGGCGCCGGCTACCAGGTGGTGGAGGCCGGCGACGGCCGCGAAGGCCTGTCCAAGGCGCAGGCCACGCCCGCCGACGCGGTCATCACCGACATCAACATGCCGAACATGAACGGGATCGAGCTGGTCACCGCGCTTCGCGGGCTGCCGACCTACAACGGCGTTCCGATCGTCTGCCTGACCACCGAGTCCGACGACGGCGTCAAGCAGGCCGCGCGGGCGGCCGGCGCGAGCGGCTGGATCACCAAGCCGTTCCGGCCCGAGCAGCTCCTGGCGGTGGTCAAGAAGGTGCTCGGCGCATGAGCCGCCACGAGGCCGCCGAGGTCTTCGTCCAGGAGGCCCGTGACCTGCTGGAACGGCTCGAGCAACTCCTCCTGGACCTCGAGGCCGACCCGGGCGACGCGGGGCTGATCGACGCCGTCTTCCGCGCCCTGCACACCCTCAAGGGCTCCGGGGCGATGTTCGGCTTCGACCGCCTGGCCGGCTTCGTCCACGGCTTCGAGAGCGCCTTCGACCAGGTCCGCAAGGGCGCGGTGGCGGTCGGCCGCGAGCTGATCGCCGTCTCGCTGGAGGCGCGGGACCACATCCGGCGGCTGCTGGAGGGCGAGGAGACCGACGAGGGCGAGGCCGTGCTGGCCCGGCTGCAGGCGGCCATCGAGGCTCCTGCCGCGGCGGCGGCGCCTCGCCGGCAGACCTGGCGCATCCGCTTCCGGTTGCCGGCCAACGTCATGGTCACCGGCGTCAACCCGCTGGCCCTGCTCGACGAGCTGCGGGACCTGGGGCCCTGCACGGTGACCGCCCTGACCGACGGCCTGCCGGCGCTGAAGGCGTTGACCCCGCTCGACTGCCATCTGGCCTGGGACGTGGTGCTGACCACCGAGCACAGCCGCGACGACATCGAGCAGGTGTTCATCTTCGTCATCGACGAGATGGAGCTGGATATCGCAGAGGTCCCGCCCGCCGAGGAGCGCTGGCGGCTCGGCGAGATCCTCGTCGAGCGCAACGACGTGCCGCCGGCGGCGGTCGAGGAGGCGGCGGCGGCCCAGGAACCCATCGGGGCGCTGCTGGTGCAGGCCGGCCGGCTGTCTCCGGACCGGCTGGCCTCGGCGTTGGGCGAGCAGCAGCACGTGCGGGCCGAGGCCCAGGCCTCCCGCACCGCCGCCACGGTGCGCGTTCCGGCCGATCGGCTGGACGACATGATGAACCGGGTGGCCGAACTGGTGATCGCCCAGTCGAAGCTGGATCAGATCGCCGGCGCGAGCCGCGACCTCGAGCTGAAGTCCGTGGCCGAGGAAATCGGGCGCATCTCGCTCGACCTGCGCGATACGACCATGGGCGTGCGCATGCAGCCGATCGGGGCGCTGTTCGGCCGCTTCCGCCGTCTGGTCCGCGACCTCGCCGAGGAACTGGGCAAGGAAGTCGAGTTCGTCACCTCGGGCGAGGAGACCGAACTCGACAAGACGGTCATCGAGCGGCTCGGCGAGCCGCTGATCCATCTGATCCGCAACGCCATCGACCACGGCGTCGAGCCGCGCGACGAGCGGGTGGAGCTCGGCAAGCCGGCCAGGGGGCGGATCGCGCTGAGCGGCCGGCACAGCGGGGCCGAGGTGATCATCTCGATCCAGGACGACGGCCGCGGGCTCGACCCCGACGCGATCCGCGCCCGCGCCGAAGCCAAGGGCCTGATCGCGCCCGACGCCGTGGTGAGCGACGCCGAACTGTTCCAGCTGATCTTCTCGCCCGGCTTCTCCACCGCCGAACGCGTGACCAGCCTGTCCGGCCGCGGGGTGGGCATGGACGTGGTCAAGCGCACCGTCGAAGAGCTGCGCGGCCGTATCGAGCTGGAGAGCGAACGGGGCCGCGGGTCCCTGATGTCGTTGCGGTTGCCGCTGACGCTGGCGATCATCGACGGCCTGCTGGTCCGCGTGGGTCAGGCCCGCTACGTGATCCCGCTGGCGGCGGTGGAGGAGTGCGTAGAGCTCACCCGCGAACGCGAGGTGGCCTCCCAGAACCGCAGCTTCCTGAACATCCGCAACAGCCTCGTGCGCTTCCTGAAGCTGCGCGAGCTGTTCGGGGTGACCGCCGATCCGGACCCCTACCAGAAAATCGTCGTCGTCTCCGCGGGCGACCAGCGGGTCGGCCTGGTGGTCGACGAGGTGATCGGCGACCACCAGACGGTCATCAAGACCCTGTCGCCGCTCCACGCCGACGTGCCCGCCTTCTCCGGGGCCACCATCCTCGGCGACGGCTCGGTCGCCCTCATCCTGGAGATCTCCCACCTCGTGGCCCAGGGCCAGCCCGACGAGGCCGCCCTGCGGCGCGCCAGCTAGGAGCCACCATGTCGACGCCCGACCGTCCCGAACGGAGCGAACTCCTCACCTTCCAGCTCGACACCGAGATCGTCGCCGTCGAGGCGGTGCGGGTGCGCGAGGTGCTGGACAAGGCGCCGGTCAGCGAGGTGCCCGGCGCGCGGCCCTTCGTGCCCGGGGTGCTGAACGTGCGCGGCCAGGTTGTGCCGCTGGCCGACCTGCGCCTGAAGCTGAACCTGCCGATCCGTCCGCCGACGCCGGACTCCCGCATCGTGGTGCTGGAAACCACCATCGGCGGGGAGCCGGTCACCGTCGGCGTGCGGGCCGACCGCGTGTTCGAGGTGACCGAGCTGGAGCCCGGCTCGCTCGAAGAGGCCCCCGCCATCGGCCTGCGCTGGCGCAAGGAGCATGTTCGCTTCATCGGCAAGCGGGGCGAGGACCTGATCATCGCCCTCGATATCGACCGCATCTTTTCCGACGAGGAGGCCCAGGTCCCGGTCGGGACGGCCTCCGCGGCGACCTTCCAAGACCAGCAAGCGCCGTCCTCCGAGAGGGCCGGCGCCTAGGAGCCCCAAGCCATGCGATTCACCCTCAAGCTCAGGCTGGCCCTCGCCTTCGTGGTGATCGTCGGCCTCTCGATCATGACCGCCACGGTCGGGATCAGCCAGCTCGGCGCGGCCAACGGGCGGTTCGAAAAGACCCTCGACGAGCCGGTCGCCCGCACCATCCTGTCGCGCGACATGGGTGTGGCGATGCTGGAGGTCGCCCGCGCCGAGAAGAACGCCATCCTCAGCACCAACCCGGCCGAGCGCGAGCGCTTCGAAGGGCTGGTGACCCAGTGGCAGAACAGCTTCGACGAGCTGCACGCCCGCGCCTACGCCATGACCACCGAGCAGGCGCGGCCCAAGTGGCTGAAGCTCAAGTCGCTCGCCGAGGAGCGCAAGGCGATCAACGCCCAGACCTTCGCCCTGCTGCGCTCCGGGCGGGTCGACGAGGGGGCCGCCCACAGCGCCAAGTTCGGCGCGGCCAACGTCAACGCCCAGGTGGCGATCCTCGACGAGATCGTGGAGCTGAACCGCGGCTTCATCGCCGAGGCGGGGGCCCAGAATCAAAAGGACTACCGGTCGGCGCGGCTGCTGCTGATCGCGCTGACCACGGTTTCGGCGCTGATCGCCATCGGCGCGGCGCTGTGGGTCTCGCTGTCGATCACCCGCGGCATGGCGCGCGCCAGCGCCCTGGCCCAGAACGTCGCGAACGGCGACCTCACCCGCACCGAGTCCAAGGTCGACGCCGACGAGATCGGCGACCTGATCGGCCACATCAACACCATGGTCGAGCGGCTGCGCGGGGTGGTCGGCGACGCCATCGCCGCCTCGGAGAACGTGGCCGCCGGCAGCCACCAGCTCTCGGCCACCGCCGAGCAGCTGTCGGAAGGCGCGGTCGAGCAGGCCTCGGCCGGCGAGGAGGCTTCCTCCTCGACCGAGCAGATGGCCTCGAACATCAAGCAGAACGCCGACAACGCCTCGGAGACCGAGAAGATCGCCCGCCAGTCGGCGAACGACGCCCAGGCCAGCGGCCAGGCCGTCGGCCACGCCGTCGAGGCGATGCGGACCATCGCCGAGAAGACCACCATCGTGCAGGAGATCGCCCGCCAGACCGACCTTCTTGCGCTCAACGCGGCCGTCGAGGCGGCCCGGGCCGGCGAGCACGGCAAGGGCTTTGCGGTGGTCGCCTCCGAGGTTCGCAAGCTGGCCGAGCGCAGCCAGACCGCCGCCGCCGAGATCGGCTCGGTGTCCTCCGAGACGCTGAAGGCGGCGCAGGAGGCCGGCGAGATGCTCTCCAAGCTGGTGCCGAACATCCAGAAGACCGCCGACCTGGTGGCCGAGATCAGCTCGGCCTGCCGCGAGCAGGACATCGGCGCCGAACAGATCAATCAGGCGATCCAGCAGCTCGACCAGGTCACCCAGCAGAACGCGGCCGCCTCGCAGCAGATGTCGTCGACGGCCGAGGAACTCGCCGCCCAGTCGGAGCAGCTGCGCTCGAGCATCGCCTTCTTCCGCGTCGAGGACAGCGCCCCCACCCGCGCCGCTGCGCCGGCCCCGCGTCAGGCGCAGGCGCCCGCCGGACGCAAGGTCGCGCGCCTGGCGACCGCGAAGCCGCAGCCTGCGCCGAGACCGACGAGCGCGCCGGGCGGCTTCGCCTACGACCTTGTGGGCGGCGGCCCCGACGGGCGCGACGCCGAGTTCGAACGGGCCTAGCCATGTCGGCGCACGCAGACCCGGCGGACGACACCCAGTACGTCACCCTCGGCATCGACCGGGAGGTGTTCGCTGTACCGGTCGAGGTGGTGCTTGAGATCCTGGACATGCGGCCCATGTTCCGAATCCCGGAGGCGCCGGCCTACCTCGCCGGCCTGATCGACGTGCGCGGGCGGGCGGTGCCGGTGATCGACCTCAGGGTCCGGCTCGGCCTGCCGCCTGTCCCGCCGGACGACGCCACGCGGATCGTCGTGCTGCAGGCCCCCATCGGCGGTCGGGTGCTGTTCATCGGCCTGGTCGCCGAGCGGGTATTCGAAGTCGCCCCGCTGGACGAGGGGGGGCTCGAGCCGCCGCCCGAGATCGGCATCCGCTGGCGCACCGCCCACATCCGCGGCGTCGGGCGGCGCGGGGACAGCTTCGTGGTGGTGTTCAACCTCGAGCGGCTGTTCGCCTCCGACGCCGAGCTGCTGGGCGAGGCGATCTCGGCCGCGCCGGCGCTCGATCCCGAAGGGGCGGTCGCCTGACCATGCCCGCGGCCGCAGCGCTCGTTTTCCCACCTCAGGGCGCCGACGCCGACCGGCTGAGCCCGGCCGACTTCGAGCGGCTCGGCCGCTTCATCCACCGGGCCAGCGGCATCAAGATCATGCCCAACAAGCACACCATGCTGGAGATGCGCCTGCGCCGCCGGCTCAAGGCGCTTGGGCTGGACAGCTTCGCGGCCTACTGCCGGCGGCTGTTCGAGGAGGGCGGGCTGCAGGCCGAGGCCGTCCACCTCATCGACGCGGTCACCACCAACAAGACCGACTTCTTCCGCGAGCCGGCGCATTTCCGCTACCTGACCGAGAGGGCGGTCCCGGAGCTGCTCGAGGCGCGGGGCGAGGGCGCCCAGATCACCGTCTGGAGCGCGGCCTGCTCGACGGGAGCCGAGCCCTACACCCTGGCGATGGTGCTGGACGACCTCTCCCGCCGCCGCCGCCCGTTCCGCTATTCGATCCTGGCCACCGACATCTGCACCGAGGTGCTGCAGACCGCGATCGCCGGCATCTATCCGGAGGCCGCGCTGGCGCCCACGCCGGCGGAGCTGCACAAGCGCTACGTGCAGCGCAGCCGCGACCGCTCGGCCGGGCTGGTGCGCATCGCTCCGGAACTGCGCAGCAAGATCCGCTTCGGTCGCCTCAACCTGGTGGAGGCGACGCTGCCGGCGCCCCGCGACCTCGACGTCCTCTTCTGTCGCAACGTGCTGATCTACTTCGACCGGCCGACCCAGGAGCGGGTCGTGCGGCGCTTGTGCGACCACCTGCGGCCCGGCGGCCACCTGTTCCTCGGCCACTCCGAGACGCTCGTCGGCGTGGACCTGCCGCTCCGCCAAGCGGCGCCATCCACCTTCGTACGGATCTAGGGCGCGCCGATGGGCCGGCCGATCAAAGTGCTGATCGTCGACGACTCGGCCTCGGTGCGAGAGGCGCTGTCGAGCGTGCTCGCCGCCGACCCCGACATCCGGGTGATGGGGGTCGCCTCCGACCCGTTCGCGGCCGTGCGGCGGATCCAGGCGGAGCTACCCGACGTCATCACGCTGGACGTCGAGATGCCGCGCATGGACGGCATCACCTTCCTGCGCCGGATCATGGCCCAGCGGCCAATCCCGGTGGTGATGTGCTCCTCGCTCACCGAGGAGGGCTCGGAGACGCTGATGCAGGCGCTGGAGGCCGGCGCCGTCGACGTCATCCTGAAGCCGAAGACCGGCACCGCCGCCGCCCTCAGGGAGTCTCACGAGCGCATCCGCGAAGTGGTGAAGGGCGCTGCGCGGGCCAGGCTCTCCGCTCTGCCGCGCCGGCCGGCGCGGCATTCGCCGGAGCCGAAGCTGTCGGCCGACGCCATGCTGCCGGCCCCTGCGGGGCGGCCGATGGCGCGCACCACCGAGAAGGTTGTCTGCATCGGCGCCTCCACCGGCGGGACGGAGTCCCTGCGGGTGGTGCTGGAGCAGCTCCCACCCGACTGTCCCGGCGTAGTCGTCGTCCAGCACATGCCGGAGAAGTTCACCGCCGCCTTCGCCCGCCGGCTCGACAGCCTCTGCCAGGTGGAGGTGCGCGAAGCGGCCGACGGCGACAACGTGCTGCGCGGACGGGTGCTGATCGCCCCGGGCAACCGCCACACGCTGCTGCAGCGCAGCGGCGCCCGCTACTACGTGACGGTGAAGGACGGGCCGCCGGTCTCGCGCCACCGGCCGTCGGTCGACGTGCTGTTCCGCTCGGCCGTCCACAGCGCCGGCCGCAACGCCGTTGGCGTGATCATGACGGGCATGGGCGACGACGGGGCCAAGGGGCTGGCCGAGATGAAGGCCGCCGGCGCCTTCACCATCGCCCAGGACGAGGCGACCTCGGTGGTCTTCGGCATGCCCAAGGAGGCCATCCGACTTGGCGCGGCCCAGAAGGTGGTTCCACTGGAGGGCATCGCCGCAGAATTCATGAGGGCGGCGGGATGAGCGCGACCGCGCCGCTCGCCGACCACCCACCGGAGGCGGCAGGCCCCGACCTCGCGCGGGCCTGCGCCAGCTTCCGCGCCGTCGCCGGCCGGGTGCAGGCGCAGGCGGCGCGCGCCGAGGACCAGTTCCTGGCGCTCGGCCAGCAGCTCACCTCGGCCTTCGAGACGCTCTCCGGGCTGGTGTCGGCCTGCGAGGAGGTGGCCGAAAGCGCCTCCGACGCCGGAACCGCGGCGGCGGCGGACGCTCTGCGCTCGGCGGCGGATCAGGTGGCCGCGCTCGGCGGGGCGGGGGGGCGTCGGCAGACCCTGGAGGAATTCCTGGAGCGTCTCGATGCGATGTCGCGCCGGATCGAGCACGCCCAGGCGGCGCTGCGGCCGGCGGGGGCGATCGCCGTCAGCGCCAAGGTCGAGGCGGTGCGGATCGGCGACACCGACGTCGACTTCGGCGACTTCGCCGTCCAGATCTCCGACGCCTTCGGCCTGGCCCGCCAGATGCTGCGGACGGTGGCGGAAGACGCGGGCGTCCTGCGCGAGGCGCTGCAGGAGGCCTGCGAGCGCGAGGCCGACCTCGCCCGCCGGATCGAGGCGGCGGTGGCGCACCTGCCGCCCCGTATCACCGCAAGCGTCGAGGCGATCCTCGCCCACATGGCCGCGGCCGGCCGCGCCGCGGAGACCACGGCGGACCAGTCGCGCTCGATCCGCGCCGGCATCGGCGATGCGGTGATGGCCACCCAGGTGGGCGATTCGGCGCGCCAGCGGATGGAGCACGTGGTCGCCGCGCTGGAACTGGCCGAAGGCGCGGCGGCGGAGGCCGAGCCGCTGCCCGAGCGCCGGGGCGCCCTGGCGCTCGCGGGCGAGGTGGCGGGCGCCCACCTGATCGACACCGGCGAGGAGTTGCTGGCGGACATGCGCCGCACGCTGGGTTCGCTGGCCGAGATGGGGGCCGCCTCGGCCAGGCTCGCCGACATCGACGCGGACCTCGGGTCCGACCGCGGCGGCGCGGCCGACCTCGCCGGCCTGCGGGCGGACGTCGCCGAGGCCCAGGCGCTGTTCGCCGTGCTGGAGGCCGCCTGGCGGGCGGCCGACGAGCTGGCGAGGTCCGTGGCCGGCGGCGCCCGCCAGCTCGAACGGCGGATCGGCGCGATCCGGGATGCGGAGATCCGTGTCGCCCGGCTGGCCATGAACGCCTCCATCAAATGCGGCCGGGTCGGCGAGCGGGGAAGGGCGCTGGCGGTGGTCGCCCAGCAACTGCAGGCCTGCGTCGACCAGACCACGGAGGAAACGGCCGAGATCGTCGCCGGCCTCGGCGAGATTCTGGCGCTGGCCGAGCGGCTGGCCGATTCGCACGACACCGAGGCCGATGCGCGGCTGCGGCAGGTGGCCGAGAGCTTCGACAGGGCCCTCGAGCCGCTGGCGGCGCTGGAGGCCCGCACCGCCGAGCGCCTGGATCTGATCCGGCGAGAGAGCGCCGCCGTCGCCCGCCTGCTGCAGTCCGCCGCCGCGGGCCTCGCCGTCCACCAGGAGATCGCCGCCAAGCTGCAGGCTGGCGCGGCGGAGCTGGCCTCGGCGGCCGAGGAACTGCGCGGCCTGGAGTGCCGGCCGGGGCCCATCGCCGAACGGCTGCTGGAGGCCGTCGCCGCCAGCTACACCATGGCGCGGGAGCGGTCGGTGCATGCCGGCGTGCTGGGGCGCCCATGCTGAGGGAGAGGGCCGATCCCACCCGTACCTGCGCCACTCTGCCGCAGGCGGCTTCGCGGGAAGAAGAATGCGCGTTCGGCCCCATTCTGGGTCGAACAACGCCGGAGTCGCGGCGAAATAGCGGCGTAATTGGAATAGTAATTCCGCGTCCGCTGCTCGCCGAACATCAGTTATCGCCGGGCGGCCAATGCGGAAGTTGGTGATGACGCCGCTCGGTGGCCGGGAACGAGCGGAACTCGATGGTCTCGCCAGCTTACGAAAGTCCGCGGCGACCGAACGATGTCCGACCTCCACCTCGGCCATTCCGCGAACAACGACAGGCGAACGGCAATATAGACCGATCGGTCTATATGACCGCACCGCCACATTGGTGAGAGTTCGTCCCAGCTTCACGTTCGATCATTCGTCCAGGTCCTGCATTGTCCACCAACGCGATCCTGCTTCCGCAGCGCGCCTTACTGGTTTCCCGCATTCCGGTCCTCTCGCAGTCGCTTGCCGCCCTGCTGTCGGAGGTGATGTACGCCCCCAGTCTGGTTTCCGTCGGCTCCTCGGCCGAGGCCCTGGCCTATCTGAAATCCAACCTGTTCGACGTCGTGGTCTGCGACGCGGGCGCCTGCGCCGAGGATCTGGAGGCGCTGGTGATGTCGGCCAAGGCCGGCCGGAAGATCTTCCTGGACATGGAATGCGACGCGGCCACCTCGCGCACCCTGAGGCTATTGGGGGCCGACGCCTATCTGTCCTGGGCCCTGCCGACCGACGAGATGCGCCGCATCCTGCAGAGCGTGCTGGCCGGCAAGGTGTGGTTCGGCAGGCCGTGCGTGGAGTGTCCGGCCCAGATGGGCGCCTCGGACCATGGCGGCCGCCGGCTCAGCCGGCGTCAGCGCGACGTCCACCGCCTGCTCGAACGCGGCTGCAGCAACAAGGACATCGCCGACGCGCTCGAGATGTCCCCGTCCACCGTGAAGATCCACGTCAACGCCATCCTCAAGGCGTTGGGCGCCACGAACCGGACCGAGGCCGCGGTCTACTCCCGGTACGGCCTGCGGGCGTGCGCCACCTGCCGCCTGTGCGCCGAGAAGGCCGCGCCCGCGCCCTCCTGAGCGCCCGACGGCCGGTGTCGTGCGAGATGGGAGGCGCGCGATGAGGCGGTTGAAGACCAAGCCGCCGGCGGTGCGGTCGCTGACCACCCGACTGATGGTGGTGATCGGCGGGCTCGCCGCCGGCGGGGCCCTGCTGACCCTGGCGGTCGCCGGGGTGCTGTCCGTCCGCGCGGTGGACGAAGAGGCCCGCCACACCGCCATGGGCGGCGCCTCGGAAGTGGCCGCCGCCTGCGTCGAGACCCTGGCCGCCGCCGTCCAGGTGTCCGAGGAACTGGGCACCAACGCCTCCATGGCCGTGCGGCTGGGGCACGCGACCCGCGAGCGCTACCTGACCCGATCGCGCGGCATCCTCGAACGCGAGCCCAACCTCAGCGGGGTCTGGCTGATCGCCGAGCCCGACGGCTTCGACGGGCCCGACGCCCGCCACCGGGGCGAGTTCGGCTCCAGCGCCGATGGCGAGTTCTACCCCTACTGGTACCGCCGCCCGGACGGGACGATCGTCCAGGACACCACGGGCGCGCGCAAGGACGTGGCCGCCGACCGGGCGCAGGACTTCTACCGCCTGCCGGCGACGCGCGACCGGGCCACCATCGTCGCCCCCTTCGGCTACCGCCTGAACGAGGGCCGCGGGCCGACCCGTTCGATGTTCTCCGTGGCCGTGCCGGTGAAGGTCGGCGTCGACCTGATCGGCGTGGCCGGCGTGGACCTGTTCCTCGACCACCTCTCCGCCCTGCTCGGCGAGCGCATCGAGGGCGAGCCGCTGGAGTTCGCGGTGATCGGCGAGGGCGGGGCGATCGTCGCCTCCAGCCGGCCGGAGTGGCGGGGTCGCCGGGCCGAGGCGGTCGGCCTGCCCGCCGTCGAGGCCCCCGCCGGCGGCGCCCTGGCCGCCGTCTCGGTGGCCGATTGGGCGGGCGATCCGGCCAGCATCGCCGCCAAGCGGGTGGCCCTGCGCGACGAGGACCAGAGCTGGACGGTGCTGGTCGCCCACCCGCGCGCCGCCGCCTATGCGGAGATCGCCAAGGTCATCACCGTTATCATGCTGCTCGCCACCCTGCTGGTGATGGGCTCGGTGATGCTCGCCTACTGGCTGGGCCGCAGCCTCGCCCAGCCGGTGGCCGACATGGCCGGGGCCATGCGCCGGATGGCCGACGGCGACCTCGAGGTGCCGGCCCCCTCGACCGCCGCGGCCAGCGAGCTGCAGGACATGGCCCTGGCCCTGGAGCAGTTCCGCCGCTCGGCGCGGCAGGCGCTGGAGGCCGAGGCCGGGCGCAAGGCGGCCGAGGCCATCGCCCGCGAGAAGAGCGCCCTGCTGCACGTGCTCAGCCACGAGGTGCGCACCCCGCTGAACGGCATCCTCGGCATGGCCCAGGCGCTGGCCCGCGAGCCGATGCCCGAGCGCCAGCGCGAGGCGGTGCAGGTGATCCTGGGGGCCGGCTACACCCTCGGCGGCCTGTTGGACGGGGCGCTGGAGCAGTCCCGGATCCAGAGCGGCGAGGTGGCGCTGACGGCCGTGCGCTTCGCGCCCGCCGACACCGTGCGCCAGGCCGGGATGGCGGTGCGCCGCCAGTGCCGGGCCAAGGGGCTGAGGCTGTCGGTCAACACCCGCCCGCTGGGCGCGCAGGTGGTGGTCGGCGACGAGCCCCACTTCCGCCAGATCCTCGACATCCTGCTCAGCAACGCGCTGCGCTTCACCGACGCCGGCCAGATCAGCGTCGACGCCCGTATGGAGGCGCGCGGGCCCGATCGGCTGATCACCGTCGAGGTGCGGGACACCGGCATCGGCATCTCGGAGGAGGCGAAGGATCGGCTGTTCACCGCCTTCGGTATGGCCGACGCCTCTTCGACACGGACGCACGGCGGCGCCGGGCTGGGGCTCGCGCTCTGCCGCGACCTCGTCGAGCTGATGGGCGGTCAGGTGCAGGTGGAGAGCCGCTCCGGCGCCGGCTCCACCTTCCGCGTCCTGCTGCCGATGAAAGCCGCCGAGGCGGCCGCCGCGCCGGCCCCGCCGCCCGGTCCGCTCGGCGCGGCCACCAAGGCGATGCGTATCCTGGTCGCCGAGGACAACCGCACCAACCGCCAGGTGGTCGCCGCCCTGCTCTCGCCGCTGGAGGCCGAAATCGCCTTCGCCGAGGACGGCGCCGCCGCTGTCGACATGTTCGTCCGCTCGAAGTTCGACCTGGTGCTGATGGACCTGCGCATGCCGGTGATGGACGGCTGGGAGGCCACCCGCCGCATCCGCGAAGCCGAGACCGCCGCCGGCACGCCGCCCACGCCGGTGATCGCGGTCACGGCCAACACCTCCCCGGCCGACCTGCAGCGCTGCCGCGAGAGCGGCGTCGATGCGGTGGTCGCCAAGCCGATCCGGCTGGCCGAGCTCTTCGAGACGATGGCGGCGGTGCTCGGCGCCGCCGCCGCAGGCAAGGCGGAGGTCCAGCTCTCCCCGCAATGAACCCCCTCCCGAACGCCCGCGACGGCCGTCCCCCTCCGGCCCGGCGGGCTCAACGCTCATGGAGAAACAGTGTCTGACGTATTTGGTGTCAACCCGGCGGACATCCTCGACGGGATCCTCGACATTTCGTCGGAGGCGATCATGGTCGCCGACGAACAACTGGTGATCCGCCTGGCCAGCAACGGCGCCGATGCGATGTTCGGTTACGCGCCCGGCGAGCTGGTCGGCTTGAGCGTCGAGGCGCTGATCCCCGAGCGATCGCTCGACGTCCACCGTGTTCACGTCGCCAACTTCTCGCGGCGTGAACGGTCGAGCCTGAAGATGGACGAGCGCAACGAGGTCTTCGCCCTGCGCAAGGACGGGACCGAGTTCCCCATCGAGGCCTCGCTGGCCAAGCGAGCCCACCGTGGGGCGACCTACTTCACCATCATCATCCGCGACGTCACCGCCCGCCGTGAGGCGCAGGCCAGGCTCGCCGCCTCCGAACGGCGGCTGGCCACCGCCGTGGCCAACGCCGAGCTGCACGTCTTCGAGATCGACTGGGTCAGGCGCGAGATGTACCGCGACGGCATCGAGGGAAGCCTGCTGTTCGAGCGGCTGCCGACCTTCGAGGACCTGGCCGACGACCCGATGGTGGTGATCGCCGAGGAGGACCGCCCGGCCGCCCGCGCCGCCTGGGTGAAGGCCCGCCGCGACGGCGAACCGTTCCGTATAGAGTGCCGCATGGCCCGCAGCGACGGGCGCGAGGCCTGGGCGCTGATCACCGCCGAGCTGATCGAGGATCAGGAGGGCCGGCCGCTGCGCCTGATCGGCGCCCTGCAGGACGTCACCCAGCGCATGGAGGCGGCCCGCACCCTGCGACGGGCGGCCGAGGCGGCCGAGGCCGCCAACGGCGCCAAGAGCGCCTTCCTGGCGATCATGAGTCACGAGATCCGCAACCCGCTGAACGGGGTCATCGGCATGGCCCAGGCGATGGCGCAGGACGGGCTCAGCCCCGCCCAGCGCGAGCGGCTGGGGGTGATCCAGGACAGCAGCGAGGCCCTGCTGACCATCCTCAACGACATCCTCGACCTGTCGAAGATCGAGGCCGGCAAGCTGGAGCTGGAGGACGTCGAGTTCGAGCTCGGCGCGTTGATCCGCAGTCTGGAGGCCGCCCATGGCCCGGCCGCCGGCGCGCGGGGGCTCGCCCTCGAATGCGACTTCGAACGAGCCGATGGGGTCTACCGCGGCGATCCGACCCGGCTGCGTCAGATCCTGCAGAACCTGCTCTCCAACGCGGTGAAGTTCACCAGGCAGGGGAAGGTGGCGCTGACCGTCCGCCGCCAGGGCGAGAACCTGGTGATGAGCGTCGCCGACACCGGCATCGGCCTGACCCGCGAGCAGCTGAAGCGGCTCTTCCAGCCATTCAGCCAGGCCGACAGCTCCACCACCCGCCACTTCGGCGGCACGGGCCTGGGCCTCAGCATCTGCCGCCGGCTGGCCAACGAGATGGGCGGCGGGATCAGCGTCGAGAGCCGCGCGGGCGAAGGCAGCACCTTCACCGTCCGCCTGCCGCTGCCACGCGTGGGCGAGGCCGGCGGGACCGAGCTGGCAAAGGCCGCGACCGGCGCCGCGAACGGGGGCGAGCCGCCGCACCTGCCGAGCCCGCAGCTCAAGGTGCTCGCGGCCGACGACAACGCCGTCAACCGGCTGGTGCTGCGCACCCTGCTGGCCCAGGCGGGGCTGGAGCCCACCATCGCCGACGACGGCCGCCAGGTGGTCGACCGCTGGCGCACGGGCGCCTTCGGCATCGTGCTGATGGACGTCCACATGCCCGAGCTCGACGGCGTCGCCGCCGCCCGCCTGATCCGCCAGGAGGAAGCCGACCGCGGCCTGCCCCGCACCCCCATCGTCGCGCTGACCGCCGACGCCATGGAACACCAGATCCGCGGCTACCTCGAAGCCGGCATGGACGCCTGCGTCACCAAGCCGATCGACGCGGGGGAGCTGCTGCGGACCATAGAGGCGCTGACGGCGCAGGGGGGCGGGGAAGCGCCTTCGAAGCTCGCGATGTCATGAGGGCGGGCCGGTGGCGGTGAGAGAGACCGCCCATTGAATACTTTTGAATGCCACAAGAGCCCACAAATATGCTCGCCGGAACTTTGTGAAACTTTGGGCACCGCCACCAATTCACCTTGATCGCCACGAAGCGCCACCATACGGTTGGGGGGTAGGTAGGTGGAGGGCGCGATGCCGCGGAAGGTGGAGGAGCTGGGGGCTTTGCAGGTGGCGCAAATAACGTCGCCTGGCCTTCACGCCGTTGGAGGCGTCGCGGGGCTGTGTCTGCAAGTAGAGCCGAGCGGTGGTCGCAGTTGGGTGCTGCGCGTCATGGTCGCTGGCAAGCGACGCGAAATGGGCCTGGGCGGCTTCCCTGACGTGAAGGTCGCTGACGCGCGCAGGCTGGCCCGCGAGGCTCGCGAAGCCATCAGCAAGGGCCGCGATCCGGTCGAGGAGCGCCGCGCTGCAAAGGCGCAGCTCCTAGCTGAAGCCGGCAGATTGTTGACCTTCGAACAAGCCTGCCGCGACTACCTCGCCGCCCACGAAAAGGCGTGGAAGCATCCGGCCCACGCGCAGGCGTGGAGACACACGCTGCTGACCATCGCCTGCACCGGCATGGACTGCGGCCAGTCGGGCACTGCCGTAGGTCTTGGGAAGATGGCGGTTGGCGACATTGAGACGACGCACGTTCTCAATCTGCTGCGCCCACTGTGGACCGCCAAGACGGAGACCGCTCAGCGCACGCGCCAACGCTGCGAGGCGGTGCTCAACGCCGCGAAGGCGACGGGCGCGATTCGAGCGCCGGGCTGGAACAACCCTTTCCGCTGGAGAGGGCATCTCGACGTCCTTCTCGCCAAGCCGCGCAAGCTCGCGCCGATCCAGCATCAAAGGGCGCTGCCGGCGTCTGAGGCTGCCGGCTTCGTGGCAGCGCTACGCGAGCGGAAGGGTTCTGCTGCTCATGCTCTCGAATGGCTGGTCTTGACTGCCTGCCGCTCGAATGAGGCCCGCGGCGCCCGGTGGTCAGAAATCGACTTAGACGCGAAGGTGTGGACCATCCCCGCTGCGCGCATGAAGAGCGGCAAGGAACACCGCGTTCCGTTGAGCGACGCGGCCATGTTGCTGCTCAATGCGCTTCCTCGCATCGCCGGCTGCGATCTGCTGTTTCCTAGCCCGACCGGCAAGCCGTTGAGCGACGTGGCCGTGTCAAAGCTCTGCGGTGAGTTGTCCGCCGGTCAGTGCGTGCCCCACGGTTGGCGCTCGACGTTCCGCGATTGGGCAGGCGACGCGACCAGCTACCCGCGGGAAGTTGCCGAAGCGGCCCTGGCGCACGTCGTCGGCGGCGTTGAGGGCGCTTACCGGCGGGGTGATGCGGTGGAGCGCCGCCGGCCGCTCATGGCCGATTGGGCGAACTTCCTAGGCAAGCTGCCCGCGAACCAAGCCGAGCGCGATGGCGACAACGTGCGGGAGTTGCGCGCTATTCGAGCCTGATATTGAAGGCGAAGGCCGGGGCGTTGGCGCGCTCCCGGCCCTCTGGAGACCAACGCGTAGGAGGCGCTGGGCCATGTCCGACAACATAGCGGCCGACGCGGGAGAAGGCACGCCACCGCCTGACTTTGGTGGCTTGCCACGTGTGGTCGTAGAAGCCCTGCTCGGGCCTTTGCCACGCAATCAGGTCACCGGGGATCATCCGTGGGCCGGCGCGCGGAAATGGGAAGCCGATCTTCCCGGCGAGTGGCCGCGAGACAAGACGGGGCGAGAGTATTTCCTTCGCGGTCTTGTCCGACTGCTGTGGGAGCGCGGCCTGTCCAATGAGGCTGCGCTTTCCATTCGGGGTGACCTGGAGGACGGGCGCATTGGGTCTGTTGTCATCGACGAACGCTACGGTGACGAGTGGCCCATCCCAGCGCAACAGTGGAGGGCCGCCGCGACCAGTGCGGAGATGTATTGGACGGGCCGAGCAAGAGTGATCGCCAACGCTGGCCCCCGACTCGGCAAATTCGAGGGCGACATCTACCTTGCGGTCTCCCCCCTTAGCGCTGCGGGAAAAGGTTCTGGCGAGGTCGGGACACGGGAGAGAAACAACTTCCTCAGGGCATTGCTGGGCTTGGCTATGAGCGCCTACCGCTACGACCCTGCGGGAAAACGCAGCAGCGCTGTTCCTGAAATGGTCGAAGACCTCAAGGCGCGCGGGCTTTCAGTCAGCGATGACACGATACGTAGGTGGCTCAATGAGGCTGTCGAGGTCGTCTACGATCCGGCCCAGGACGAGACGCGCCAAGCCTAACTAGAACATGAGGGAAGCGATCGAAGCCTAGTTCGGCCAACGGCCGCCCCCTCTGTGGCCTCTTGCCAGCATTCACCCGCTGGCAACGAAAGGCCACATGATGGATCGTCAAAGCTTCTCTGCTCTCAAACAATTCGAAGACCTGCCCGCCTCCGCCTACGTGAAACGGCCGGTGGTGCAAGCCCTCTTCGGGGGTATCTCTGACGAGGAGGTGCGCCGCCGCACGATGGACGGTCGCATTCCGAAGCCCACGAAGCTGGGCAGTCGAAACAACATCTGGCAGGTCGGTCAGCTCCGCGAGGCTCTCGCGCGGCTGCAAGCCGGGGCTGCCTAAGCCCATGCGTGACCTGCAAGTGGGTTCGTCGCCCCTGAACGACGAAGCCCCCGCAGCCGCTACGCTGCGAGGGCCTGAGAGTGTCCGAGCGGGACACCCCGAAAATACCGCCCATAAGACTGGCCTTCAAGGCGTTCGCCCCCGCTGGCGTCGGGATGCGACCGGGGAGACCAGCCGCCTCTCTGCACAATGCAGCGACCGCGTGACCCTGCGCCAACGTGTGCTTGACGTCATCGAAGGTGCGGCGGCTCCGATGACCTGTGAGAGTGTGCTCGATCTGCTCCGAGCCGAAGGCGTGCGAACCACCCTGAGCGGCGTCCGCGCCCGATGCAGCGAACTGGGTAAGGGGCTGGGCCTCATCGCCGATAGCGGGCTTCGTGGCCCCTCTGACGGCGGTATGCGGGCGATCCGTTGGCGGGCCACCACCGCCGCGGAGCGTGCCGCCTGGATGCCCCCTAAGGCTGATGGGGGCGTGGCATGAGCGCGCCCTACGTCGTCGCCGAATTGCGCAAGAACGCTCGCGAGACCGTTCGCGTCGCTCTCGACACCTACCAGGGCCGCAACCTCCTCGATCTGCGGGTGTGCTTGCCGTTGGCGGAACATGCACCGTCGCTTCAACCCACGAGGAAAGGGATTGCGTTGGCGGTGGCGCTCTTGCCGCGGCTGCGCGAGGCACTGGAGGACGCGGAAGCCGAAGCGCGTTCGCGGGGGTGGCTCGAATGAGCGCCCCCTATCAACGCTTGACGGCCGGGGATCTGGCCAAGGCGCTGGGCGGCGAGGTGGTGAGCGCAAACCAGGTGCTCTCGCCCGGCCCTGGGCACAGCCCCGCCGACCGCAGCCTTTCAGTGTGGGTGGATGCCAACGACTCGGCCGGGTTCAAGGCGCACAGCCATGCGGGTGACGACGCAATGGCTTGCCGGGACTATGTGCGCGAGCGGCTAGGTGTTGAACCCTTCGCTGCCGGCCGGGACGGCTTTGCGTCGGCGGAAGCGCGCCGAGCGTCTCGATCCGCAAGCGGGCCGCGTCGTCGGGTGGTGGCTGAATACGTATATCGCCTAGCGGACGGGACGCCGTTCGCCAAGGTCACGCGGTGGGAGCCCAAAGGGTTCACGCAATCGCACTGGACGGGCTCGCGTTGGGCAAGCGGCAAGCCCGAGGGCGGGAAGCTGCCCTATCGGCTTCCCGATCTGCTGGCAGACCCTGGCGGGGCCGTTTTCATCTGCGAGGGTGAGAAGGATGCAGACCGCCTCGCCGCGCTTGGCTTTCAGACCACCAGCGCGACTGAGGGCGCGGGGAAGTGGACGGCGGACCTTGCACAGTGGTTCGCGGGGCGACTGGCCTTCGTCCTGCCCGACAACGACATCGCTGGCGAGAAGCACGCGCAGCAGGTTGCGCGCTCGCTTCACGGCATCGCCCGAGAGGTTCGCGTGGTTCGCCTGCCGGGGCTGCCCGAAAAGGGCGACGTATCTGACTGGCTCGACGGTGGAGGGGACGCGGACGGGCTCTTTGCGCTGGCCTGCGCCGCACCCCTATGGGAGCCGGGACAAGACACCCGCGACGATGTAGGGCCTGCCGGCGAGGTAGATGATCGCGACGACCCCACGGTTGAGCACGACGCTGCCGGGGTCGCCTTCGTCACCGCATCAGAACTACTGCGACGCCCGCTCACGCCCCGTCGATTCTTGGCGGGCGAGGCCATACCGTTGGGACAAGTGACGGACCTGCGCGGCGACGGAAAGACCGGCAAGAGCACGCTGGGCATTCAGCTTTGCGTCGCGGTGGTGACGGCTCGCTCATGGCTGGATATGCCTGTTGAGCGCGGCCCTGCGGTGTATCTCGCCAGCGAAGATGACGCGGACGAAGTGCAGCGCCGGCTCAACGCCATCGCGACCCACTATGCGGTTTCCGACGAAGAGTTGAGCGACCTCCACATCTGGCCGCTTGCGACCGACGATCCGGCTTTGGTCGCGCTGGATGGCGGAAAACTCAAGCCAACCGTGCGCTGGCGTGAACTGGTGGCCAAGGTCGAGGCGGTGCGTCCTAGCTTGGTGCTGCTGGACAGTCGCGCAGACGTGTTTGCCGGCGAAGAGATGAACCGCCAGCAGGTGCGAACCTTCGTGGCTCTATTGCGGGCTCTGGCCGTGAGGACGGGGGCGGCGGTGGTGATGCTCTCGCACCCGAGCCTCGGAGGGATGGCGAGCGGCACCGGCAATAGCGGCTCGACGCATTGGGCCAACGCTGCGCGCGCCGTGCTCTACCTACGCCGGCCGCTGGCCGCGGAGGGCCAGGCGACCGATCCCAACGCGCGTGAGCTGCTCTTTGGTCCGTCCAACTACTCTGCTGGGGGCTCCGCACCGCTTCAATTGCGGTGGTCGGCGGGGGCCTTCGTGGTCGAAGGAGGTCCGCCGCGGAACCTCAGTCGCCAAGAGGCCGAAGCGGAGGCGGATCGCACCTTCATGAACTTGCTAGCCAAGATCACGGCGCGCGGCATTCGGGTGCGCCCCACCACCGGGCATGGCTACGCGCCCAAGGTGTTCGAACGTGAGGAGGACGCCGGGGGAATTAGGTCGAGGGGGTTTGAAGCGGCAATGCGCCGGCTGCTGGATGCTGGCCTAGTCCGCGTCATCGAGGAGGGGCCACCTTCGCGGCGGTTTCAGTATCTTGCCGCGACGGAGGTTCGGCCGTGAGGCTTCGCGCGACGTTCGCTCGCCCCTTCAAACGCCCTTCGTTCAGCATTCAGACGCCCATTCGCTCGGGCCTTCGTTCGCGTTCGCTCCCCCCTTCGTTCGCCCTTCTCTCACTCCCCCATACCCCCATGCGCTACGCGCGGCCTCTAAGGCGGCCGCGAGCGCATAGCTCAGAGAGTGCACGCATGACTTTTCATCGCCTCTTCATGGAGAACCCGGAGCCACACGCATGACCAGCCGTCGCCAACGCCCTGATGTTCAGGCGCAACCCGGCCGCTCGGCTGTGCCTGCCCCATACGAGGCGACCGAACCAGAACGGGAGGCGGTAGCGCTATTTCTGGAGCGTAGTCGCCAGCACCCGCAGCGTGTGGGCATCAAGGTTGAGACGCGACGTGACGTCGTGTCCATCGGGCTTGAGCACCCTGACGCCGCCGTGGGTAGCGCGCTGCTCTGCAACTCCACCGGGACCAGCTCGACCGTGTTTGCAGGCGTGTTGGTTGAAGGATTGATGCAGGCGACGGCCCATAAGGGCGAGGCGCAAGCCAAGGCTTTGAACGACGCTCTTGCTGTGGTGCAGGCGCTCCATCCCCAGGACGAGGTTGAGGCGATGCTCGCCGCGCAGATGGCAATGGTTCACCGCGCCGTCATGCACAGCGCTCGGCGGCTGGAGCACTGCGATACGCTGCAGCAACTAGAGGCGCATGACCGCTGCCTGAACCGCCTGTCGCGGACCTATACCGCGCAAGTGGACGCTCTCAAGCGATATCGGAGCGGTGGGCAGCAGAGAATGACCGTCGAACACGTCCATGTTCACGAGGGCGGTCAGGCTATCGTCGGGACGGTCAACCAGGGGCAAGGGGGAGGGGGCGGGGGTTCGAAACCGGAACCAACCCCATGAACAACTCGCCTGCCTTCCTACAGTCGCCGCGCTGCTCTGCCCGTTCGAAGCGGTCTGGGCAGCCTTGTAAGGCCCCAGCCGTCCGGGGTTGGAGCGTCTGTCGCTTTCATGGTGCGCGCGGGAGTGCTCCCGAAGGCCAACGAAACGGAGCCTTTCGAACTGGCTGCAACACGAAGGCCATGAAGGCTATGCGCCGGGAGGTTCGCGAACTGATCCGTTCGTCGCGCGCGGCATTGTTCAGCCTTCGCGGCTCATGATCGGCCCACGCCAAGCCCACCAATCCTATGGCGGGTTCTTTGGGGGGTGGGGTCAGAAATTTGAAAGATAATCAAATAAAATCAACGCCCGGCGGCGGTGAGAGAGGGATTCGAACCCTCGATAGGCTTTCACCTATACACGCGTTCCAGGCGTGCGCCTTCAACCACTCGGCCACCTCACCACACCGGCGCAGGGTCCCGAAGGCCCCCGTTTCGGAAGGCGGGAATATAGCGATGGCGCCTTGCGCGGCAAGCGTTGCGCGAAGGCTGCGGCCAACTGGCTGCGATCGAGGGGGATTTGGCGCGCTGCGGGGGCGTCCGGGCGAGGCGTCGGCGGGCCGGCGGGCGGTGCAAAGCGGGCCGCGAGCGCTTATCTTGGCGGGCCGACCCCTCCAGCCGGAGACCATGCCGATGCTGTTCGCCAGGAAGATGCTCGAGCTGCCGACGCCGGAAGAGGCCCTGCCGGGCCGCCAGTCCGAACTGCCGACCGCCGAGGTCCATTTCGTCAACGGCCGGCCGCTGAAGGGGCCCTACCCCGAGGGGCTGGAGACGGCGGTGTTCGCGATGGGCTGCTTCTGGGGCGTGGAGCGCAAGTTCTGGCAGGTCCCCGGCGTGTGGGTGACGGCGGTGGGTTACGTCGCCGGCATCACCCCCAACCCCACCTACGAGGAGGTCTGCACCGGCCGCACTGGCCACACCGAGGCGGTGCTGGTGGTCTACGACCCGCGGGTCGTCACCTACGAGCATCTGCTCAAGGTGTTCTGGGAGGGCCACGACCCGACCCAGGGGATGCGCCAGGGCAACGACATCGGCACCCAGTACCGGTCGGGCATCTACGTGTCGGGCGACGCCCAGGCCCAGGCCGCGGCGGCCAGCAAGGCGGTCTACCAGAAGGCCCTGTCGGAGAAGGGCTACGGCCCGATCACCACCGAGATCGCCGAGGCCGGGCCCTTCTACTTCGCCGAGGACTATCACCAGCAGTACCTGGCCAAGAACCCGGACGGCTACTGCGGCGTCGGCGGCACCGGCGTGAGCTGCCCGATCGGGACGGGCGTTCGCGCGTGAGCCCGGAGGCGCTGGAGAAGGCCGCGCTGGCGCTTCCCGGCGCCACGCTCTCCATCCAGTGGGGCGACGACCGCGTCTACAAGGTCGGCGGCAAGATGTTCGCCGCCACCGACGGAGCGGGCCGCAGCCTGTCGTTCAAGGCCACCGACATCGCCTTCGAGGCCCTGACCGAGAGCGGCCGGGCGATCCCGGCCCCCTACCTCGCCCGCGCCAAGTGGGTGAAGTTCGACGACGTCTCCGCCCTCGACGACGCCGAGGTCGCCGACTGGCTGAAGACCGCCCATTCGCTGGTGGCCGGCAAGCTGACCCGGGCGGCGCGCAAGGAACTGGGGCTGGCGTAGGCGCCGGCGCCCTACCTCCCGCCGCTGAGCGGGGGAGGTCGGGAGGGACGGCTCCCTAATCCTCCAGGATCAGGCTGTGGGTGCGGGTCTCGCGCAGGCGGAAGACGATCAGGAAGGCGATGGCCATGACGATGGAGACGTAGACGAAGAAGCCGGTCTCCATGCCCTGGCGCTTGAACCACAGGGCCATCATCTCGGCAGTGCCGCCGAAGGTGGCGGTGGCCATGCCGTAGGGCAGGGCGACGCCCAGCGCCCGCACGTTGGCGGGGAAGAGCTCGGCCTTCACCACCGCGCTGATCGAGTTGTAGCCGGACAGCACGACCACCAGCGCCGAGACCATCAGGAAGGCGCCCATGGGATCGCCGCTGTTCATGATGCCGGTCATCAGCGGGTAGGTGACCAGCGCCCCGCCGCCGAACGCCAGGCCCAGCGTCGGCTTGCGGCCGATGTGGTCCGAGACCCAGCCGTAGATCGGCAGGCTGATCAGGTAGAGCACCAGCGAGCCGGCGCTGATCGCCGTGGCGGTGGACGGCGCGAACCCGGCCGAGCCGACCAGGAACTTCGGCATGTAGGTGGTGTAGGTGTAGAAGGCGAGCGAGCCGCCGGCGGTGAAGCCGAAGATGGCCAGCGTCTCCTTCGGATACTTCAGGAACAGCATCATGGTCCGGGCCCGCTCGGCCCCGGACGCCTTGGCGTTCTCGTAGGAGGTGCTCTCGTCGAGGCCGCGGCGGATCCAGAACACCACAACCGCCATCAGCGCGCCGATGAAGAAGGGGATGCGCCAGCCCCAGGACTCCAGCTGGGGGGTGGTCAAGGTGTTCTGCAATAGCGCCAGGATGCCCAGGGCTATCAGCTGGCCCATGACCATGGTCACGAACTGGAAGCTCGACCAGAATCCGCGGCGCTTCCGTCCCGCCATCTCGGACAGGTAGGTGGCGCTGGCCCCGTACTCGCCGCCCACCGACAGGCCCTGCAGCAGGCGAGCGATCACCAGCATCACCGGCGCGGCCATCCCGATGGTGGCGTAGCCCGGCAGCGCGGCGATGATGAACGAGCCCAGGCACATCATCCCGACCGCCACGGTTAGCGCCGTGCGCCGGCCCGCGCGGTCCGCGTAGAGCCCCATCAGCCAGGCGCCCACGGGCCTGGCGAAAAAGCCCACCGCGAACACCGCCATGGTCTGCAGGAGCTGGGCGAGGGGGTCGCCCTTGGGGAAGAAGTGCTTGGCGAAATAGACGGCGAAGGCCGAATAGACGAACCAGTCGTACCACTCGACGAGGTTGCCGGAAGAGCCGCCGAGGATCGCCTTGAGCCGCTGCCCGGCGCTGACGGATCCGGAAGAATAGAGGGCCGCCGGCGCTTGCGCTTCGGCGCCCGTCTCGGTCGCTGTCATGAATCCTCCCCGAGGCGGTTCGCCTCCGGGCCGGATGCTAGACCGCCGATGCGCGTCGGCGGAAGGGGGTGGGGCCTACTCGGCCGCGTCGGCGGTGTGGAACCGCGCGTCGCCGCGCTTCACGCCCGTCGAGTAGAGCAGGCCGATGAAGGCGCCCTTCACGAACGGCAACGCCACCAGCGTCGCCAGCGCCAGCGGAATCACGGTGGCCGGCACCACGATCCACGGCGAGGCCTTCCAGATGAACGGGAACAGCAGCAGCGGGGCGACGATCAGATGGCCGACCAACAGGATGGTCACATAGGCCGGACCGTCGTCGGCCGGATACTCGGCCAGCCCGTGGCCGCAGGCCTCGCAGCTGGGCGTCACCTTCAGGTAGCGCAGGAACAGCTTCCCGTCCCCGCACTTGGGGCAACGGCCACGCAGGCCGCGGGACATGGCGGGGATGAGCGGGCGTCGGCTGTCGGACATGGCGGGCCATATGGCCCGAAGCAGGCCCGAAAGTAAGGGGTCAGTTGTGTCGCACGGCCCTTTTCGGGGATCGGTGCGACATTGTTGCTTCCCTCCCCGTGACGGGGAGGGAAGGCGCCTAGCGCTTGGTGTCGCGGGCGGTGCCGGCGACGGCGCCGCCGGCGGCTTCCAGGTCGCGGCCGAGGCCTTCGACGGTGTTGCAGGCCGCCAGGATCAGGGCGGCGACGGTGAGAAGGAGGGCCTTCTTCATCTGTGGGATCTCCGGCGTGTCGTGGCAGGCGAAAGCCAAGCTCCGCCGGGATTTAGTCCGACCCGCCGCCGCGTTCAACGCTCCCCGGGGAAAGCGTCAGTCCGCGTCCATCTTCAGGGCGGCGATGAAGGCTTCCTGCGGGATCTCCACCTTGCCGAACTGGCGCATGCGCTTCTTGCCCTCCTTCTGCTTGTCGAGGAGCTTGCGCTTGCGGGTGGCGTCGCCGCCGTAGCACTTGGCGGTGACGTCCTTGCGCAGGGCGCGGACGGTCTCGCGGGCGATGATCCGGCCGCCGATGGCCGCCTGGATCGGAATCTGGAACATGTGCGGCGGGATGAGCTCCTTCATCCGCTCGACGATGCCGCGGCCGCGGGCCTCGGCCCGGTCGCGGTGCACCAGCATGGCCAGCGCGTCGACCGGCTCGCCGTTGACCAGCACCGACATCTTCACGAGGTCGCCCTCGCGGTAGCCTTCCAGCTGATAGTCGAAGCTGGCGTAGCCCTTCGAGATCGACTTCAGCCGGTCGTAGAAGTCGAACACCACCTCGTTCAGCGGCAGGTCGTAGACCACCATCGCCCGGTTCCCGGCGTAGGACAGCTCGCGTTGCACGCCGCGGCGGTCCTGGCACAGCTTGATGATCGAGCCGAGGTATTCGTCCGGGGTGAAGATGGTGGCCTTGATCCAGGGCTCGGAGATGCTCTCGATCCGCACCGGGTCCGGCAGGTCGGCCGGGTTGTGCAGCTCGATCTCCTCGCCGTTGGTCAGCTTGACCCGGTAGACCACGCTGGGGGCGGTGGCGATCAGGTCGAGGTTGAACTCGCGCGACAGCCGCTCCTGGATGATCTCCAGGTGCAGCAGCCCGAGGAAGCCGCAGCGGAAGCCGAAACCGAGGGCGGCGCTGGTCTCCATCTCGTAGGTGAAGGAGGCGTCGTTCAGGCGCAGCCGGCCGATGGCCGCGCGCAGGTCCTCGAAGTCGGCCGCGTCGACCGGGAACAGGCCGCAGAACACCACCGGCTGCACCTCGCGGAAGCCGGGCAGGGCCTCGGCGGCCGGGCGCTTCTCGTCGGTGATGGTGTCGCCGACGGCGGCGTGGGCGACCTCCTTGATCTGGGCGGTGATGTAGCCGATCTCGCCGGGGCCGAGCTCGCCGGTCTCGGTCTGCTTGGGTCGGAAGACGCCGATCCGGTCGACCTGATAGGTCGCGCCGGTTTGCATCATCTTGATCTTCTGGTCCTTCTTGAGGACCCCGTCGATCACCCGCACCAGCACGACGACGCCCAGATAGGCGTCGTACCAGGCGTCGACCAGCAGCGCCTTCAGCGGCGCGTTGGCGTCGCCCTTGGGCGGCGGCAGGCGGGTGACCACGGCCTCCAGCACGTCGCGGATGCCGACGCCGGTCTTGGCCGAGCATTCGATGGCGTCGGAGGCGTCCAGGCCGATGACGTCCTCGATCTGCTGGCGTACCCGGTCGGGCTCGGCGGCCGGCAGATCGATCTTGTTCAGCACCGGCACGATCTCGTGGCCGTTGTCGATCGCCTGGTAGACGTTGGCCAGGGTCTGGGCCTCGACGCCCTGGCTCGCGTCCACCACCAGGATCGACCCCTCGCAGGCGGCCAGGCTGCGCGACACCTCGTAGGCGAAGTCCACGTGGCCGGGGGTGTCCATCAGGTTGAGGACGTACTCCTCGCCGTCCAGCGCCTTGTAGTGCAGCCGCACGGTCTGGGCCTTGATGGTGATGCCCCGCTCGCGCTCGATGTCCATGTTGTCGAGCACCTGCTCGGTCATCTCGCGCTGGGTCAGCGCGCCGGTCTCCTGGATCAGGCGGTCGGACAGGGTGGACTTGCCGTGGTCGATGTGGGCCACGATCGAAAAGTTGCGGATGCGCGAGAGCGGCGTCGTCATGCCGGCGGCTCTATCACATTCACGCCAACGGGCCAGAAGCCTCTGAGCCGCGGCCTTATGCTTAATCGCGCATTAACGCGCGCGGCGGCAAACCTCACGGTTCGAACGCAAGGGACGGCGGAAGTCGTGAAGGAGAGGTCCATGGACCGTCGGAAGCTCATCACCTCCAGCCTCGCGCTGGTCGGCCTGTCGGCCTGCGCCACCCAGCCCGTGCAGCGCCCCGCGCCCGACTTCTCGCACCAGGAGCCGCCGCCGCCGCCGGGCGCGCCGGCGCAGGCGCGCACCTACACCCAGGACGAGATCGTCACCGGCGTCTCCGACTTCCTGGGGGTCACGGCCGAGGCGGCTGGCGGCGCCATCGAGCGGATCTTCGCCCAGTACGGCCAGCCCACCGGCTACATCGCCGGCGAGGAAGCCTCGGGCGCGGTGACGGTCGGCGCCCGTTACGGCCGCGGCCTGCTCTACATGAAGGACAAGGAGCCGATGGAGGTCTTCTGGCAGGGCCCCAGCGTCGGCTTCGACATGGGCGGCAACGCCAGCCGGGTGTTCACGCTGGTCTACAACCTCCACTACCCGGACGCGATCTTCCAGCGCTTCCCGGGCGTCGAGGGCTCGGCCTACTTCGTCGGCGGCCTGGGCGTGAACTACCAGCGGGCCAGCGACATCGTGCTCGCCCCGATCCGCGCCGGCGTCGGCTTCCGCCTCGGCGCCAACGTCGGCTACCTCGCCTACACCCGCCAGCGGAACGTCCTGCCGTTCTAGAGCTGGACCATCCTCCCTCCCGAGCTTCCGTCATCCCGGCCGAAGCGTAGCGGAAAGTCGGGACCCTGGGCTGCGGCGGCGCATTCCTAGCTGGATCCCGGATCGGCCTGCGGCCGTCCGGGATGACGGTGTGTTGGCAGGAGGGGCGGGCTCAGTCCTCCTCGTCGTCGCCGTCCTCCTCGTCGCCCTCGGGCCGCTCGAGCACCTGAAACGCTTCGTGGAAGCGCTTGAGGGCGGCGACGGAGGCGTTGACGCGCTGGGCGGCGGCTTGGGCGTCGCCCTGGCCGCCGGCGATCACCGCCAGGTTGGTGCTGGCGATGGCGTCGGCCAGCGCCCGCAGGCAGGCCTTCAGGGCGGCCAGGTCCTCGGCCTCGCCGCCGTCGCCATCGTCCTCCATCACGAAATCGGAAATGTCGACCACGGCGGGGCTCCTCGCTGACTGGGACGCTTCAGCCCGGATAGGCGCGCACCTGCTGCTCCGGAGTGTCGAACACGCCCCGGCCGGGGACGTGGTTGATCTCCAGGCGGACGCCGTCCGGGTCCTCGAACAGGATGGAATAGTAGCCCGGCGCGTAGGCGTCGTCCTGCGGCCCGTGAACGATCTTGGCGCCGACCTCCTGCAGGAAGGCGAAGGCCTCGTCGATGTGCTCGCGCTCGCGGGCCCGGAAGCAGACGTGGTGCAGCCGACCCGGTTCTGCACGAAACGCTTGCCCGCGTGCTCCGGCGCCGGCCGCTGGACGGCGAAGCCGGTGCGCCCGCCCACGCAGTAGAAGACGTTGTCGGTGTCCAGCACCGGCGTCAGGCCGAGGAAGGGCAACAGCTTGCGATAGAACTCCCGCGAGACTTCGAAGTCCCCGGCGGTGACGAACAGGTGGGCGATCCCGTTGATCTCCATGGCGCGCCTCCTTGCGAAGGCGGTCATGAAGCCGGCGGCGGCGCCGGGGAAGTCAACGCCTCCCGCGGCGCCGGGCTGGTCACCCCCGCAGCTTGGCCCCCACCGCCTTCTCGGCGGCGGCGACGATGCGGGCGGAGAGGGCCTCGATCTCGGCGTCGGTGAGGGTCTTCTCGCGCGGCTGCAGGACAACCTCGACCGCCAGCGACTTGGCGCCCTCGGGGACGCCCTTGCCCTGGTAGAGGTCGAACACGCGGGCCTCGGCGATCAGCGCCTTGTCGGCCCCGGCCACCGCCTTGACGAGGTCGCCGGCGGGGACCGCCGCATCGACGATGAAGGCGAAGTCGCGGCGCAGCGGCATCAGCGGGCTGAGCGCCAGGGCCGGCCTGGTCTTGGTCGGCTTCTTCTTGGGCTCGGGGATCGCCTCGACGATCACCTCGAAGCCGTAGAGCGGCCCGTCCACGTCCAGGGCCTTGAGGACGCGCGGGTGCAGCTCGCCGAACTCGGCGATCACGTTCTTGGGGCCCAGCTGCAGGCGCGCCGAGCGGCCCGGGTGCCACCAGTCGGAGGCCTTGCCCTGGGCGATCTGCAGCGGCGGGGCGCCGGCCTCGGCCAGCAGCGCCTCGAGGTCGGCCTTCAGCGCGAACAGAGGCTCGGGGCCGGGGCCGGACCAGTGCTTGCGGGCATCCGGCGAGAGCAGGGCGGCGACGGCGGTCGCCTGGTCGGCCGGCTGATCGCCGCGGTAGACCGGGCCGATCTCGAACAGCGCCGCGTCCGGATAACCCCGGCGGGCGTTGCGGCCGGCCGCCTCGATCAGGTTCGGCAGGATCGAGGGGCGCATGCAGTCGAGGTCGGAGGCGATCGGATTGGTGATCACCAGCTGCGGTTGGCCACCGCCGAACAGCTCGGCCCACCCCTTGCGCATGAAGCTCCAGGTGATGGTCTCGGCATAGCCCAGGGCGGCCATCGCCCGGCGCGCGGCGCGGATGCGCGACTGACGGGGCGTCAGCGCCCCGCCGATCGGGGCGGCGACGTCGGGCAGCGGCTCCACCGGCAGGGCGGCGAAGCCCTCGATGCGGGCCACCTCCTCGACGAGGTCGGCCTTGCCCTCCACATCGCGCCGCCAGCTCGGCGGCCTGACGGTGTCCTCGCGCACCTCGAAGCCGAGCTTGGTCAGGATCTCGTCGACCCGCTCGGGCGGCACCTCCAGGCCCGACAGCTTCTTCACATAGGCCCGGTCGAATGGAATCGGGCCGGGCGCGGCGGGCGCCTCGCCGGCGACCACCACCTCGGAGGGCTCGCCGCCGCACAGCTCGAGCACGAGCCGGGTCGCCAGTTCCAGGGCCGGCAGGGTCGACTGCGGGTCGATGCCGCGCGCGAAGCGGTACTGGGCGTCGGAGTTGATGCCCAGCGTGCGGCCCGTCTGGGCGATGCGGATCGGGTCGAACCAGGCGCTCTCGATGAACACGTCGGTGGTGGCCTCGGAGACCCCGGTGGACTCTCCGCCCATCACCCCGCCCAGGCCGACCGGACCGGAGGCGTCGGCGATCACGCAGACCTCGGGGCCCGCGGGGTAGGTCTTGCCGTCCAGCGCCTCGACGCTTTCGCCCTCGCGGCCCAGGCGGGCCTCCAGGACGCCGCCGGAGAGTTTGGCCGCATCATAGACGTGCAGCGGCTTGGCGAGGTCGAAGGAGATCAGATTGGTGATGTCCACCAGGGCGCTGATCGGGCGCAGGCCGATGCTGGTCAGCCGCTGCTGAAGCCAGGCCGGCGAGGGGCCGTTCTTCACGCCGCGGATCAGCCGTCCCGCGAACACCGGGCAGGCGCCCGAGCCGTCCACCTGCACCTGGATGGGCGAGGGGAACCTGCCGCGGACGGGCTCGACCTTGCGGTCCTTGAAGGTCCCGACGCCGGCGGCGGCCAGGTCGCGGGCGATGCCCTGCACGCCCAGCCAGTCGGGGCGATTGGGGGTGACCTCGAAGTCGATCACCGCCTCCAGGCTGAGCGCCTCGGCCGCCGGGGACCCGACCGCCAGGTCGTCCGGCAGCTCCATGATGCCGTTGGACTCCTCGGCGACCTCCAGTTCGGCGGCCGAACAGAGCATGCCGTTGGAGACTACGCCGCGCACCGGGCGCGCCTCCAGCGTGATGCCGGAGCCCGGCACATAGGCGCCCAGCGGGGCGTAGATGGTGGTCAGCCCGGCCCGCGCGTTGGGGGCGCCGCAGACGATCTCCTTGCGGCCGTCCTTGGTGTCGACCTGGCAGACCCGCAGGCGGTCGGCGTTGGGGTGCTGCACGGCCTCGACGATCCTGGCGACCGAGAAGGCGGCGAGCTTGGAGGCCGGATCCTCGACGTGCTCGACCTCAAGGCCGGCCATGGTCATCGCCTCGACCACCTCGGCGGCCGTGGCGCTCGTCTCCAGGTGGTCCCGGAGCCAGGAGAGGGTGAACTTCATCTCGCGCTGTCTCCGTCAGCTGAGGCCGGTGGCGGGGCTGGGGGCGGCGAAGGCCGAGAAGCCGTAATGGGCCAGCCAGCGGACGTCGGAGCCGAACATGTCGCGCAGGTCGGGCATGCCGTACTTCAGCGAGCCCAGCCGGTCGACGCCGAGGCCGAAGGCGAAGCCCTGCCACTCGTCCGGGTCGAGGCCGCAGTTCCGCAGCACGTTGGGATGGACCATCCCGCAGCCCAGGATCTCCAGCCAGTCGTTCCCCTGGCCGATCTTCACCTCGCCGCCCGAGCGGTCGCAGCGCACGTCCATCTCGGCGCTGGGCTCGGTGAACGGGAAGTGGTGCGGGCGGAAGCGGGTCTCGACGATCGGCGTCTCGAAGAAGCGCGCGATGAAGGTGTCGAGCGTCCACTTCAGGTGGCCCATGTGGATGTTCCGGTCGATCACCAGGCCTTCGAGCTGGTGGAACATCGGGGTGTGGGTCTGATCGGAGTCCTTGCGGAAGGTGCGGCCCGGCACGATCACGCGGATCGGCGGCTCCTGGCCGGTGGCGATCCAGGAGGGCAGCTTCTCGTTGGTCTTCTGCATCACCCGCACCTGCACCGGGCTGGTGTGGGTGCGCAGCACCTTGCGCTGGCCGTCGGGGCTCTCGGGCAGGAAGAAGGTGTCGTGCATCTCCCGCGCCGGGTGCTTGGGCGGGAAGTTGAGGGCGGTGAAGTTGTGGAAGTCGTCCTCGATGTCCGGCCCTTCGGCCAGCGCGAAGCCCATGTCGGCGAAGATGGCGATCATCTCGTCCATCGTCTGCATGGTGGGGTGCACCGTGCCCCGGCGGCGCGGCTGGGCGGGCAGGGTGAGGTCGACCGTCTCGGAGGCCAGGCGGGCGTCCAGCTCGGCCACCTCGAGCGCGGCCTTGCGCTCGGCGATGCGGCCGGCGATGCGGTCGCGCAGGCCGTTGATTTTCGGCCCCTGCTCGCGGCGCTCCTCGGGGCTCATCTTGCCGAGCGTCTTCAGCAGCTCGGAGATCTGCCCGGACTTGCCGAGCGCCTCGACGCGTACGGCCTCCAGGGCGGCGGCGTCGGATGCGCCGTCGATACGGGCCGCAAGCTCGGCCTCGAGTTGGGAAAGATCGGTCATGGGACGGCTCGTTTAGCGGAAAGCGGGCCATGAAAAAGCCCTCCGACGCGCCGCCGGAGGGCCCTTCCAAAACCTTGGAGAGCCGAATGCGGCTCCCACGATCTCTTTAGGCCAGCGCGGCGCGCACCTTGTCGGCGATGGCCTTGAAACCGGCGGGGTCGTTGCCCGCGATGTCGGCGAGCACCTTGCGGTCGATCTCGATCCCGGCCCGTTCAAGGCCGTGGATAAATCGGGCGTAGGTCAGGCCTTCGAGGCGAGCCGCGGCGTTGATCCGCTGGATCCACAGCGAGCGGAAGTTCCGCTTGCGGACCTTGCGGTCGCGGTAGGCGTACTGGCCGGCCCGGTCCACCGCGGCCTTGGCGGCGCGGATGGTGTTCTTGCGGCGGCCGTAGAAGCCCTTGGCTTGCTCCAGGACCTTCTTGTGCTTGGCGTGGGCGACGACGCCCCTTTTCACGCGTGCCATGTGCGATCAGCTCCCGCTCTTAGAGGCCGTACGGCAGGTAGGTCTTGATGATCTTGGCGTCCGCCTCGGTCATCACCTTGGTGCCGCGCTGCTGGCGGATGTACTTGCCGTTGTGGCTGATCAGCCGGTGGCGCTTGCCCGCGACGCCGGCCTTCAGCTTGCCGGTCGCAGTCAGCTTGAAGCGCTTCTTGGCGCCCGATTTGGTCTTCAGTTTCGGCATTTCTCTCGGGGCGCTGGGCCCCGTCCTCTGGCGTATTGACGAGCCGCCCTGGCATGCCTTCGGCCAGGCGGCTCCGAAGGGGCGGGCTCTTACGTGAAAGCGGCGGGAAAGGCAAGGGCGGCGGCTCCCGCCGAAGGGACTGAAGCCTACTCCATCTCCATCGCCTTGGCCCGGCGGGCGGCCTCGACGGCCAGCAGGATCGCCGGGGCGACCACGATGGCGCCCAGCCAGAACGGCCCGTGGATCGAGACGTTGGCGAAGGCCAGGCCCGCGCAGAACGGCCCCACGACACGGGCCAGCGCGCCCATGGCGTTGTTGAGGCCGAGGATCGCGCCCTGCTTGTCGGGGTCGGCGGTGCGCGAGATCAGCGCCGAGACGTTCGGCCAGGCGACCGACTGGCCGATGGCGGTCAGGCTCATCAGTGCGATGGTCACAGCGCCGGTGGGCGAGAGGGGCTGCAGCGCCGAGCAGACGCAGGTGACGGCCATGCCAATGGCCAGCATCCGACCGGCCCCGTAGCGCTCCGACAGCCTGCCGGTCACCAGCGTCTGGGTCAGGGCTGCGGCGATGCCGACGAAGAAGAAGCAGACGCCGATCTCCCGCGGCCCCCACTCGAACCTCGCCTGCGCCCACAGGCCGAACACCGACTCGATGCCGGTGAAGGCGAAGCCGACCAGGAAGGTCAAAAGCATCAGCCGGCTGATCACCGGGCTGCCGGCGGCCGCCCCGAGCGCCCCCCAGCGGCTGGGCCGCTCGCCCAGCGGTTCGCGCTCGCGGCTCTCGCGGATGAACAGGGCGATCGAGATCACCGACAGGGCCGCCAGGCCGGACGCCAGGAACAGTGGCGTGCGGAAACCGGCCGGCCCGCTCTCCGGATGGGCGAAGATGCCGCCGACCATTGGGCCGAAGATCAGGCCGACGTTCCAGGCCGCCCCGATCCAGGCCATCTTTCCGGCCCGCTTTTCGGGCGGGGTGACGTCGGCCAGGTAGCCCTGCACGACCGCCCCGTTGCCCGCGGCCAGCCCGCCCAGCAGGCGGATGACGATCGCCGCCCAGACGTTCGGCGCGAAGGCCAGCGCGAAGTAGCACAGGCAGTTGGCGGCGATGGTCGAGACCAGCAGCGGCTTGCGGCCGAACCGGTCCGACAGCCGGCCCCAGAACGGCTCGCCGAAGAAGGAGCCGGCCGAGTAGGCCGAGAACACGAGCGCGATCTGCCAGGCCTCGGCATCGAAGCTCTTGGCGTAGAAGGGCAGCAACGGGACGATGATCCCGAAGCCCAGCATGTTGATGAAAATGACGGCGATGAGCGACGGCGCGGCCATGGCCGGCACGTTCGCCCTGGCCTGGACGGCTTCGGACATGGTGATCGCTGTTAAGTCCGACCGAAGGCGCCTGCAAGAGCCGTTCGTCGAGCCGCGTTGTTCGGCCTCGGGAGGGGCGGCGCGGACCACTGGATTCGAGGTCCGTCAGCGGGGCGTTCAGGCGAGGCGATCCGGTGCCGGCCGCTCCTGGAGCGCTGATGCGAAAACGGCCGCCCCGAAGGGCGGCCGCCTGGAAATCCGTATCGCGTCAGACGGGCCTCAGCGGGGCGCCAGGATCATGATCATCTGGCGGCCCTCCATGCGGGGCTCGTACTCGACCTTGGCCACCGGCTCGAATTCGGCCTTCACCTTCTGCAACAGCTTCATGCCGAGTTCCGGGTGGGCCAGTTCACGCCCGCGAAAGCGAAGGGTGACCTTCACCTTGTCGCCTTCCTCGAAGAAGCGCTGCATGGCGCGAGCTTTGACGTCGTAGTCGTGGCTGTCGATGTTGGGGCGGAGCTTGATCTCTTTGATCTCCACCACCTTCTGCCGCTTGCGCGCCTCGTTCTTCTTCTTCTGTTCCTGGAACTTGAACTTGCCGTAGTCCAGGATCTTGCAGACGGGCGGATCCGCGTTGGGGACGATCTCGACCAGGTCGAGGCCGGCTTCCTGCGCCGCTTCGATGGCGGAGGAGGTGGGCATGATCCCCTGCTTCTCGCCGTTCTGATCGATCAGCAGAACGCGCGGGACGCGGATGTCTTCGTTCATGCGCGGTCCGTCTTTGACGGGCGGCGCTTGCATGGGGCGGCGAATAGGCGGTGCTCCTTGGCAGTTTCAACAGATGAACGCCGGTCCGCGCGAAGCTGACCGGCTGTTCCTTCGATATATGACTAAGGGCCTGTTGTTCTTCAAGCGCGGTTAAGCGCGGGTTGCGGAGTCATTGTATCGACCGCCGCGAGCACGCTCGCCACCGGCAGGTCCGCCAGGTCCGGCGCCTGCAGCACGGTGACGTGGCCGCGCGGCGCGGACAGCGCCGGATCGGAGGCCTTCGAGAACAGCACGATGGTCGGCGCGCCGGCCGCGGCGGCAAGATGCAGCGGCCCGGTGTCGTTGCCGATCACGATCGCCGCCCGCGCGCCGAGTGCGGCCACGCGGGCGAAGTCGGTGCGGCCGGTGAGGTCCCTGGCCTGGGGCAGAATGCGCTGGATGCGCTGCGCCAGCTCGCCCTCCTGCGGGCCGCCGACGATCAGGATGTCGTAGCCACGGTCGTACAGCGCGCGGGCGAGCTCGCCGTAGCGCTCGGCCGGCCAGCGCTTCTCCGGCCGGTGGGCGGACCCGCCGGGGATCAGCAGCACGGTCGGCCGCTGGGGCCCGGGGGGCGGCCGGGAAGAGGGCGTCGCATCGACGATCCAGGACAGGTCGGGCGGAGGGGCGCTCATCGGCTCGGTGGGCGCGTCGGGCCAGATGCCGGCCACCTTCAGCTGGTCGGCCTGCCGCTCCAGCGTGTGCATGTGGTCGCGGCGGGGGTTGCGGTGCGGATGGGAGCACCCCCAGGCGATCCCCGACCATTGCGGCGGGAAGGGCAGCAGGCCGTAGAAGGTCAGGCTGGAGCGCGAGGAGGTCTGCAGGTCGTAGACCCGGTCGAACTTCGCAGAGCGCAGGCGTCCGATGAGGGCGAACCACTCGCCAGGCCCCTGCGGGCGGCCGCCCACGTCCACGGCGTCGACGTAGGGGCTTGCCTTGGCGAGGGACTCGAAGGGCGGGGTGGTCAGGAGGGTGATGTGGGCGCCCGGGTGGGCCTCGCGGATCTTGCGCATGGCCGCCAGCGCCAGGACGAAGTCGCCGAGCGCCGACAGCTTGATGACCAGGATCCGTTTCGGCTCGTCCGTCATCGGCCCCGCGCCTCCAGGACGCGAGCATAGGCGGAAAGGTAGGCATCGCACATGGCGTCGACCGAGTAGAGCCGGGTGGCGCGGTTGGCGGCGGCCTGGCCGATGGCCTGCCGGCGGGTCGGGCCCAGGTCGAGCGCCTGGGCGATGGCCGCGGCCCAGGCGTCCGGATCACCGGGCTTCACCAGCCAGCCGGTCTCGCCGTGCGCCACCGTCTCGGTCATGCCGCCGAGGTCCGAAGCCAGCACCGGCTTGCCCATGGCCTGGGGCTCCACGGCCGTGCGGCCGAACGACTCCGGCACCGTCGATGGCAGCAGCGCCAGGTGGCAGAACAGATAGGCGGCCGGCATGTCGTCGCAGTGGCCGACCAGGCGGACGACGTCGCCCAGGCCCTTTTCGGCGATCGCCGTCTGCAGCTCCTCGCGGTAGCCGGTGCGGCCCTGGTCGTCGCCGGCGAAGTAGATGACGAAGTCGCGCCGGCCCGCCGCGACCAGCCTGGCGGCCGCCTCGATGATGGTCAGGTGGCCCTTGATGCGGGTGAGCCGTGCCGCCAGCACCAGCCGGGTGCGCGGATCGTTGTGGGCCACGCCCCAGGCCTCGCGCAGCGCCTCCAGCCGGTCGGGCGTCACCCAGCTCGGGCTGAAGCGCGACAGGTCCACGCCGCGGGGGATGCTGACCACCCTTTTCGGATCGATCCCGTGCTCGGCCAGGATGTGGTCGCGGGTGTAGTTCGAGTTGGCGATAACCAGGTCGCCGCGGGTCATAACGGCGTTGTACCAGCGCTTCAGCCGCGTCTTGGCATGGTAGACGCCGTGGTAGGTGGCGACGAAGGGGGTGTGGGTCGCCTGGGCGGCCCACAGGGCCGAGAAGGCCGGCGCGCGGCTGCGGGCGTGAACGATGCTGACCTTCTCGCGGCGGATGAGGTCGACCAGCCGGGCGGCGTTGCCCAGCATCACCAGCGGATTCTTGGACTGCACCGGCATCTGCGCGAGCCGCCCGCCGTCGCTCTCGAGCCGCGCGGCCATCCGCCCGCCCCGGGTGGCGACCAGCGCCTTGCCGCCGGCGCGGACGACGGCCTGGGCCACGTCGATGGTCGTCTGCTCGGCCCCGCCGGTCTCGAGTTCCGGGACGACCTGCAACAGGGTGAAGTCCGGGCGAAGTGTCACCGTCCCTCGTTTAACCGCTCGGCGGGTTTGGTAAAGGCGGGATGAGCCGCTTGGCGAAGGAGTGTTGTGGATGGCGGAGACGGCGGGAGCCCTGAAGCGGCCGGACGGAGAGACCATCGCCTGGCGGCGGGTGGCCGGGCGCGGCCCGACCATCGTCTGGCTGGGCGGCTACCGGTCCGACATGGCCGGAACCAAGGCGCAGGCGCTGGCCGACTGGGCGTCGGAGACGGGGCGCGCCTTCCTGCGCTTCGACTACTTCGGCCACGGCGAGTCCTCGGGCGAGCTCCAGCGCGGGACGATCAGCCGCTGGCGCGAGGACGCCCTGGCAGTGATGGGCGAGCTGACGAAGGGGCCGCTGGTGCTGGTCGGCTCCTCGATGGGAGGCTGGATCGCCTGTCTCGCGGCGATGGCCTGGCCCGAGCGGGTTGGCGCGATGGTGCTGATCGCGCCGGCTCCCGACTTCACCGAGAAGCTGATCGGGCCCTCGCTCGACGAGGCGGCCCGCGCCGACATCGCCGAGACCGGCGTCTGGTGGCGGCCCTCGCCCTACGGAGACCCCGACCCGATCACCCGCGAGTTGCTGGAGGACGGCGCGCGATGGTCGATCCTGCCGGGGCCGGTGAACATCGACGCGCCGGTGCGCATCCTGCAGGGCGGCGAGGACGACGCCGTGCCCTGGACCCATTCGCTGGAGCTGGCCAACGCCATGAACAGCCGCGACGTGGTCTTCACCCTGATCAAGGACGGCGACCACCGCCTGTCGCGTCCGGAGGACATCCGCCGGCTGATCCAGGCGCTCGAGGAGGTGGCCTAGGGTCCGGACTCATTTGGCCCAGTAGCTGACGATGGCTGCGATGAGCACGCCGGCGAGGAAGTTGTCGGCGAGCTTGTCGTAGCGTGTCGCGACGCGGCGGTAGTCCTTCAGCCGGG
>Ga0172382_10001167_pt1 | contig 47748 bp, 39 predicted proteins | sample Leawel138RmetaG_FD_122245 | JGI IMG/M metagenome (GOLD analysis project Ga0172382, IMG submission 122245) | Leachate microbial communities from a municipal landfill in Southern Ontario, Canada - Leachate well 138R metaG | ecosystem: Engineered > Solid waste > Landfill > Unclassified | place... | reverse complement strand
GTTCGAGGCCGCGGCAAAGCACTTCAGCGACCAGGACATCCTCGATCTCCAGGTGCTGTTCAATCTTACCTGGACAGGCTTCATGGGGAGAAAGGACAGGAATATCGCTGACCTGATCAGAAAGGGCAGGTCATATACCGAATCCGACAAGGCCTTTGTGCTCGCCTTTCATATCGAGACCATGAAGAAGATCATCCCCTTGTATGCGCGCGCCTGCCTGGCGGGACGGATCGAGATCACCACGTCTCCATTCTATCACCCCATAGCCCCTCTGCTCATGAATGTCGGATATGCCCTGCGCTCCATGGACACGCCCTTGCCTGCCGAGCCGTTTTCCCATCCTGAAGATCTCGATGTCCAGATAGCCCGGGGCATGGACTACCACGAGTCGCTCTTCGGGGTCAGGCCCAGGGGGCTCTGGCCTCCGGAAGGGTCGGTCTGCCCTGAAATGGTCCAGATTCTGGCAGGGCATGGAATTCGGTGGATCGCTTCTGATGAGGACATCCTCTTTGCCAGCCTCAGGCAGGCCCGGACCGGCTCCGGCCTTTACCGGCCCTATGCCGTGGAATGGGGGACCTCTGAAGTAGGCATGTTCTTCCGGGACCGGCCTCTGTCGGACAACATCGGGTTCGTATATGCGAAGAATCCGCCGGAACAGGGAGCGGAAAACTTTATCGGCTACTTGAAAAATATCTCCAAGGGCGCCAAGGCATATGACTTCAATCCCTTTGTTGCGGTCATCCTTGATGGAGAAAACCCCTGGGAGTATTACCCGGACGGCGGCGAGCGGTTTCTGAGGCTGCTCTATGAGAAGCTGGACGAATCCCCAGAGGTGAAAACCTCCCGGTACAGTGACTTTCTCGACCGCAATCCTCCGGGCAAACGCATTGTCAGCCTCTATACCGGCTCGTGGATCAACCACAACTTCGCCATATGGATCGGCCATGATGAAGACCGGAAGGCCTGGGAGATGCTCGCCCGGACGCGAAGATATCTGGAGGACAAAGGGGACGATGCACGGCCCCTGGCATGGGAAGAGGTGTACATCGCAGAGGGCAGCGACTGGTTCTGGTGGTATGGAGAGGACTTCAGCGCTGCCAACAACGAAGACTTCGACAACCTCTTCAGGCTCCACCTCTCAAACTGCTACCGGCTGCATGGCGAGTCCCCTCCCATAGAGCTGTCGCAGAGCATCATCACCCATCACGAGGTGGTCCCCGCGCGTTCGCCTTCGGGGTTTATCAGCCCGGTGATCGACGGCCGGGTCTCCCATTTCTATGAATGGCTCAAGGCCGGATGCTATGCCCCGCCGGATACGTCCACGAGCATGTACCGCCGCAAGCCGCTCATGTCCAGGCTCTTTTACGGTTTCGACCGCGAGAACCTCTTTGTCCGGCTTGATTTTTCCTCTGCGCCCGGAAACGGCTCGGTATGTCTTCACGTGGTGTCGCCAGGGGAATATATGGTATATGTACCACTTGAGGGAGATACCATGAGCATCCATGCAGTCTCGGGCAAAACACGGGAAAAGAAGGCGGAGCTTCCGGGCGCGGCCTGCCGCAGTATCCTGGAGCTGAAGGTGCCCTTTGCCGTGCTTGATGCAGGCCTGTCGCAGCGGATGCGGTTTTTCCTCACGATTCACGAAGGAGACCTCGAAATCGAGAGACATTCGGGGGCCGGGGTGTTATCATTCAGCATACCGGATGAAAATTTTGAAAGGACCATGTGGCATGTCTGAAAAGATCTATCTGGCTTTTTGTGTTCATTCTCACCAGCCTGTGGGGAATTTTCCCAGCGTCTTCGAAAAGGGCGCCCGGGACTGTTATCTGCCGTTCTTGCGCATTTTGACCGAGTATCCCGACATCACCATGACCCTGCACTACACCGGCCCGTTGTGGGAGTGGTTCGACGAGCACGAGCCCGAGTTTTTCACGCTCCTGAACACCCTGGTGGACCGCTCCCAGGTGGAGCTCATGGGGGGAGGGTTCTTCGAGCCTATCATGCCGGTGATCCCCGAGGCCGACGCCCACGACCAGATCGAGCACATGAGCGAGTATCTTAAGGCGCGTTTCGGCTCCAGACCCCGGGGCCTGTGGTGCGCGGAGCGGATATGGGACCCGGGTATTCCCAAGAAGATCTCCGGCTTCGGCATCGAGTACACCCTGCTGGACGACAGCCATTTTCTCTCCGCAGGACTTTCTCCCGACGATGTCCACGGGTATTTCATCACCGAGCGCGAGGGTTTCTCTCTGCAGGTGTTTCCCATTGACATGCGGCTTCGCTATCTCATCCCCTTCCGCCAGCCGCACGAGGTGATCGACTACCTCCTGCAGATGAGACAAAAGGGCGTGAAGATACTCACCTACGGAGATGACGGCGAGAAGTTCGGCATGTGGCCGGGCACCCATAAGTGGGTGATCGAGGAGGGCTGGCTCAGGAGGTTTTTCGACGAGATCCGCAAGCATTCCTCCGAGATCGAACTCGTGCATTTGAGCCGCGTGGTGGACAGCTTCCCTCCCAACGGACTCGTCTATCTCCCCACAGGTTCTTACCAGGAGATGATGGAGTGGAGCCTGTTTGCAGAGCAGGGGAGGCAGTATGAGGATCTCGTGAAGAAGGCCCGGGACAACGGGGCCTGGGACCGCGAGCGGGCCTTTCTGAGAGGCGGGGTGTGGGACAACTTTCTTGCCAAGTATCCCGAGTCCAATCTCATGCACAAAAAGGGCATGAAGGTGAGCAACCTGGTGCGAAAGTTCGGCCCCTCACAGGATGCGCTGCGTCATCTCCTCATGGCCCAGACCAACTGCCCCTACTGGCACGGGCTCTTCGGCGGGGTTTATATCAGTTCGTTGCGGCATGCGGTGTACAAAAATCTGCTCACTGCCGAGGCCCTGATTGACGAAAACCGTTTCAACAACGATATCTGGCGCATGGAGCGCATTGACCACAACCTCGACGGCGCCGAGGAGATTCTGGTCTCCGGCAGGAAATTCAACTGCTACTTCTCTGTGCAGCACAGCGGGTCTGTTTTTGCGCTCGAGGACAAGTCCGCCAAGTACAATTTCTCCAACATCCTCATGCGTCATGAAGAGACCTATCACCGCAAGATCCGGCATCCGGAAAGAAAGTCTGCGGAAGACTCCACCGGAGAGCCGCTCTCCATCCACGATCTCACCCGTGAAACGCCCCGGGAGTTTCAGGACCTCCTGATCTATGACACCTATCCCAAGTATTCGTTTCTGACCCATTGCCTCGACGCGCCCCCTGACTGGGATCGGCTGCTGAAGAGAAATCAGATGGAAAATTCGCTGAGCGCTGACCTTCCCTTTGCCTATGCCTCTCACAGCGAGTCGGACGAATGCTTTACGCTCTGCTTTTCAGCCCGGCAAGAAGGGCTGGGCGTCGAGAAGACCTACCGCCTTTTCAAGGAGGGACAGGTCAGGGTATCGCACGCGCTTGAGACATCCCTTGAAGACGCGTGGCTGGGTATCGAGTTCAACTTCATGATCATCTCCGGGCAAAGGCCCCTAGTGAACGGGGAGGAAATGGAAAAGGACCGGGGCAGATACCGGGCCGACCGGCTCGATCTTAAGGACGATATAAGCGGCGCAGGACTCTCGATATCTTCCGATGCTCAGTGGGACGTCTGCGTGGTCCCGATCGAATGCATCTCCCAGAGCGAAGAGGGGTTCGAAAAGACCTTTCAGGGCTGGAGCCTCTACTGGATGAGAAAGGTGCAGGGGGATATCCCCGAGCTCGTGCTCGAGATCGGCTGAACATGTCAGAGCTGAGAAGAGATCCGGTGGTCGACAGGTGGGTCATCATCACCGACGACCCGACCCTGTCGCCCGCCATTCCCCAGACGATCTCTTCTGTCCCGGAAGACCCCTTCTGTCCCTTCTGCCCGGGCAACGAACACCTCTGCCCTCCGGAGATCCTCGCCAACAGGCAGGGCGGTTCACCGCCGAACAGCCCCCAGTGGAAGCTCCGGGTCATCCCCAACCGGTCGCCCCTGCTGGTGGTCGAAGAAGACCTGAAGCGTATGGGAGAGGGAATGTACGACAAGGTCACCGGTGTGGGGGCCAACGAGGTGATCATCGAAACCCCGGTTCATGCCCGCAGACAGGCGGACATGGATGCAGACGAGCTGGGAAACGTCTTCTGGGCATATCGCGACCGGATCATCGACCTGAAGAAAGACAGCAGGATGCGCTCTGTTCTCATCTACAAAAATTCCGGAGCAGAGGCAGGGGCGACGCTCGAGCATTCCTACTCCCTCCTGCTGGCGCTTCCCATCGTGCCCCGGGATATCGTGGACGAGCTCAGGGGCGCGGAAAAGCACTATGCCTACAAGGAGCGCTGCATCTACTGCGACATCGTCAGGCAGGAGATCCGGCTCGAGCTCCGGATCGTCTCGGAGACGGGCTCCTTTCTCGCCATCGAGCCCTTTGCTCCCCGGGTGCCTTTCGAGACATGGATCATCCCCAAGCGTCATTCGTCCCGGTTCGAGGAGATCGATTCCAAGGAAGTGGGCGACCTGGCCGCCATATTCAGAGATGTTCTTCTCCGGCTTGATCGGGCATTGAACAGGCCTGCCTACAACTATGCCCTGCACAATGCCCCCTTTGACAAGGCATACGACAGGGTATATCACTGGCATATGGAGATCACTCCCCGGATCGGCATCCAGGGCGGGCTTAGAATGGGGTTCCGACCTGTTTGTGCATCCGACGGCCCCAGAGGACGCAGCCGCATTCCTCAAAGGCATCATCACTTAAGAGAAAGAAAGAGAGCAGGCGACAGATAGTGCCCAGGTTCTTTGCAGACATCCTTTCAGGCAGTGAAGCGGTTATCACGGGAAAAGACGTGAGCCACATCCTCGGGCCGCTGCGCAAAAAGATCGGCGATGAGCTCTTCATTCGCGACCACGAAACAGGATACCGGGGCCGGATCACGGCGACGGGAGGGGGCAGGATCGCGATTGAGATGCTCTCCTCTCAGGAGCTTTCCGATCGGGGGTGCTGCCGGGTGCACCTGGGGATCAGCCTCATCGACCTGAAGGACATGGGCGACCTGATGCGGGGAGTCACCGAGCTCGGGGTCTCGGAGATTCACCCCGTGATCTCCGGGCGGTCGAACGTTCGGGATATGGGCGAAAAACGGATGCAGCGCTTCAGGCAGATCATTCTGGAGGCAATCAAGCAGTGCGAGCGCAGATCGATCCCGGTTCTCCACGAGCCGCTCATGCTCGATGAGTTTCTGGAAGCCAGCGCTCCTGCCTGGCCGAACAGGCTGGTGGCCCTGCCCTCGTCACAGGTTTCCCTGCGGGACTGCCGGCACGAGCATGCCGGCATCCTCATCGGCCCGGAGGGGGGGTTCTCGGAGTCCGAGACTGAAAGGATAATCTCCTGCGCATTCACCCCGGTCCATATGGGCAGGACCATACTGCGTTCCTCCACGGCAGCGCTGACTGCAGTGGCCCTTCTCGCCATGTAAAAAAATGTGCGCATCCCGGGCCTGTTTTGATCCGGACCGTCAGGGCTCCTGGTTTTTGTCGGCCCCGATCCTGGCCATCAGCTCCTGGGCAGCTTCCCGTTCATCAAAGGGAATTTCGGTATCCAGGGCCTTTTCCACGTATTTCCTGGCCTCGGGGTTTCTGCTCAGCTCCACCAGGGCCAGGGCCATGTGGTAATTGATGGTCGGCTCTTCAGGCAGTTTTTCCACGGCAAGCTGGAACTGGGCAAGGGCGTTTTCGGTGAGCCCTTTCTTGAGATAGACATACCCGAGGGTATCGGCGATCCTCGCGTCTTCCGGGAACTTGTCTTTGGCGATCTGCGCGAGCCGCAGGGCCTCGTTCAGATCCGCAGACTTTCTGCTCTGCGCGAGAATCCAGGAGAGATTGTTCGCAGCCAGGGCGTTCTTGGGGTCGCGCTCGAGGATATAGGCATACACCTTCTTTGCATCCGATATCCTGCCCTGGTTCTGATTGAGCAGGCCGAGCATGGTGGCGGCCATCAAGTCGCCGGGCTTGGCATTGACCAGGGCTTCGTACTCGTTGATAGCCTTCTGCATCATGTCGTTGCGCGCATAGAACTGAGCAAGGGCATGATAGAGCGAGGTGTTATCCGGTTCGAGACCGGTGGCCCTCTTCATTTCTTTCAGCGCGCCCTCCACATCGCCCGAGGTCTCCAGGAGGCGCGCAATGATCATGTGGCAATAGGCGGAATCGTGCTTTTTGCACGCAGCCCTGACTTTCTCAATGGTTTCCTCTCTGGTGATGGCCGAAGGCGCGATGCTGGTGAACAGGTTCAGGGCCTGAACCTTTTCCGGAAAGAGACTCAGGGCCTTCTCCGCATACTGATAGGCACTCTTCTTCTCGTCTTTGGAGAGCGCGAGGAGGCTCCGGGCGTGCAGGGCCTGCCAGCTCTCGGACGCCGCCTTTTCCAGTGAGTCTGCGAATGACGATGCCTGCGTGGATTGGCCGGTCCGCATCGCGGACAATGCCCCGACATACAGCGTATCCGGGGTCAGGGCCGCATGTTTCGCCAAGATATCCACCTGGGCCAGTGCTTCCTTGTATTTTCCTTCCAGAAATTCGATCTTTGCCAGGAGGCCATGGAGTGCCGCATTGTTCTGATACTCCTGAAGCGACTTCTCCACCATCTCCCTGGCCTGGGGCGCCTTGCCCTCCATGATATAGGCCTGGGCAGCCGGAACAGCCACGTCCGGCCTCCGGGGAATGCTCTTGATGAGTGTATCCAGGGTGTCCAGGGCCTTGCCGGGCGCCTCCTGGCCGAGATAGATCCGGGCCAGCAGAACCCGTGCGGAGATCGCTCCGGGATCTTTTTCCAGGGTTTCGACAAGAATCTTCTCTGCAGCGGGCATATCCTCCTTTTCCAGGAGCAGCTGCGCGACCACGATCTTCGCGGTAGTGGTGTCCTTGATCTTCCGGGCGGTTTGGGCCAGGGCCAGGGCCCCGTCGAGATCTCCCTTCTGCTGCATGACGCCCGATTCCAGCAAATAGGGGCCTGGATCGCTCTGGAATTTGGATTTCAGCTCTGTCATCAGTGTCTTGAACAGATCATCCATGCGATGGGCCGCATAGAATCGGGCCAGTGCAATGCCTGCGTCGATATTGTCCTGTTCCGCACGGTAGGCGTCCTCGGCCCACGTGCGGGCGCTTACGATGTCGTCTTTGAAGACATAGATATCGCTGGCGAGGAGCCGGATCTTTGAAGAGTCGGGATAGAGGGATGAACCACGGGAAAGGAGCGACAGGGCGTCGTTCATCCGGTCGGTGGCCATGTACATCTGGACGGCGTTGATGATCGTCGCCTCCAGGGGTTTCTGATCCGCGATCAGCTCATCCATGATGGCCGTCGCCTCGGCCTTTTTCCCACCCTGAAAGAGCGCCTGGGCGAGCATTTCCTGGGCCTTTCTGTTCCCGGGATCATACTCCAGAATCATTGACGCCTGCTTTTCGGCCAGATCGTATTTTCTGGCCAGGAGCTGGATGGACGTGAGGTATTCGTGCGCAGCCGTGTTCTTGGAATCGATGGCCGCAGCCCTGGAAAAGGACCGGTAGGCTTCATTGGCCTTCATCAGTTTGAGCTGGACCTCGCCCAGGATAACAAGGGTCTGTGCATCGTCCGGTGCGATCTGGAGGGCATTTTGAAATTCGATTGCAGCCTCAGCATACTTCTCTTTCTCCATATATGATCGGGCACTGCTGAGGTAGGCGTCTCGTTTTTCCTCAGGGCTCTTGCTGCAGCCGCTTATGAGGAGCATGCAGGGAACCAGGACGACAAGAAAAATTCCGGCGAATCGTTTCATATCACCTCCACATCAATCTCATTGCCGGGAAACTACCATAAATCAGGGCAAAGGAAAAGGAATATGCTCAAAAAGAAGAGATATACTGCATCAGGCGTAGAATACGAAATGACACCGGCAGACAAAAGCCTCTCCGGTACGGCCGATGCGGGACAGCCGTAAGCAGTGACCTTTTCTTGACTTCTCTTTGCCGGGGTACTATCTATCTTAGTAACAAAGTGCTGGAGGGACCATGATCTTCGATCCGCTCTATATCATCATGATCGTGCCTGCCCTGATCTTGAGCGTGTATGCTCAGATCAAGGTGAAGTCGACCTATGCGAAGTTTTCCAAGGTGTCTACGTACCGGGGGATCACCGGGGCCCAGGCGGCCCGTGAAATCCTGAGATCTGCCGGAGTTCACGGAGTGAATATCGAGCTTACCCGGGGGTTCCTCTCAGATCACTACGACCCCCGTTCCCGGGTGCTCAGGCTCTCCGAGTCTGTTTACTCGGGCGACTCGATCGCCAGCGTGGGCGTCGCGGCACACGAAGCCGGACACGCGATACAGCACGCCCACGGCTATGCGCCGCTCAAACTCAGGAGCGCCCTGGTGCCCATCTCGTCCCTCGGGTCGAACCTGGCCTGGCCACTGCTCATCATCGGGTTCATCTTCATGGCCCAGTCTCTCATTCTGGCGGGGATCGTCTTTTTCAGCCTTGCCGTACTCTTCCAGATCGTTACTCTCCCTGTGGAGTTCAATGCCTCTTCCCGGGCGCTTCAGGCTCTCCCTGCTTCGGGCATCCTTTCGGACACCGAGGTGGGCGGAGCCCGCAAGGTGCTCTCCGCAGCCGCCCTCACCTATGTCGCGGCAGCAACGGCTGCCGTTTTGCAGCTGGTTTACTTTCTCCTCAGGGCGGGCCTTCTGGGCAATGATGATTGAAGGAGATTCGGGGATATTTTCGATTGGGAAAAGGCTATTGCACATCTCCTGCTTGAAGAGAGCCGTCTGAGGTGCAGCCCGGAGCTGGCGGGCTTATAAGGAAAATCTCTAACACGAAACCCCGTGAATATCTCGCCATGCTGGTGGTGACACGACCCGGTGTGTCCGTTTTGAATACAAGGACGAGAAAAAGGGTGATATTCAATTAATATCAGAAGCTTTATCTGACGATACTAGGAAATGATGAACCGGAGCTTATACTCATCCATCATACTGTTTGTCTTTGACCTTGCGGTTGCAGCAGGCGCCGTCTTCCTCGCCAAGTATATCGGGCGGTGGCTTCCCGGGGTGTCTCTCCCCGACGAGCTTCTCTGGCTCAAGGGGAGTATCTACGCGGGGGTGGTGGTCGTCTGCTTCTATTTCCAGGATCTCTATAACTGGAGATACTGGCGGAGAATATCCGAACTCACATCATCGATCCTCCTGGGAGGGGGGCTTGCTCTCATCGTGCTGGCCCTCATCTACTATATCATACCCACCGTGGGCCTTGAGCGCGATGTCCTGCTGGGGGCCATGCTCATCTCCCTGGGCGTCTCCTTTGCCATCAGGGCCGGGTATCTCAAGTTCCGGTTTATCGACCGGAGGGCCACCCGGATCGCGATCCTGGGAGATGGTGATAATGCCAAGTTTCTCCTGAAAGAGATCCGTGCCGGAGGATACCCGGTCATGCCCGAAGGGTACATCGGCAGAAACAACTGGGATCTTGCCTCCAGATGCCTGGGCGATATCTCGGACATGCACCGCATCATCAGGGAGGTCGAGCCCGATCTCCTGGTGGTCGCCCCGGACGGGTGGAGGGGGACCCTGCCCATCGACGACCTGCTTCACATCAAGCTGACCGCGTGCGACGTGATCGACGCGCCAACCTTTTACGAGCGGGTGACCGGAAGGATCCTTGTGGAGGAAATCCGGCCGAGTTCAATCATCTTCACCCGAGGATTTCTGAGCTCTCCATTCCAGGATGCCGTGAAGAGAGGGTTTGATGTCCTTTTTGCTCTCATGGGCATGGTTTTCACCTCTCCCATCATGGTGCTGACCGCCTTGGCCATCCGGATCGATTCGCCGGGTCCGATCTTTTATCTCCAGCAGCGGGTAGGGATGGACGGAAGGGACTTCAAACTGATCAAGTTCAGATCCATGCGGCAGGACGCCGAGAAACAGGGCCCCCAGTGGGCTTCCCAGAACGATCCCCGAGTCACCAGGGTAGGGCGCATCATCCGGAAGCTCCGGATCGACGAGCTCCCGCAGTTCATCAATGTGCTCAAGAACGACATGAGCTTCGTCGGTCCCCGACCCGAGCGCAGGTATTTCGTGGATCAGCTCGAAAAGGTGATCCCCTACTATGCCTTGAGGCTTCACGCAAAACCCGGGATTACCGGATGGGCCCAGATCAACTATCCGTACGGCGATACCATCGAGGACGCAAAGGAAAAGCTGAAGTATGAGCTGTTCTATATGAAGCACCGTTCTTTGTGGCTGGATCTGGTCATCATATTCCAGACCGTCAAGGTCGCTGTCAAGGCGCGCGGGTCTCAGTAGCCGCGAGTAGAGCAGGTCTGTCTGTGTTTTCGATGCGGTTGTGATGAACGGGAGAGGTGTGTGCTTCAGGGCGCGGAAAGCACGAGCGGCCCGTCTTTCGTGATGGCGATGCTGTTCTCGAAATGGGCTGAGAGCGATGAGTCCTCGGTGACCGCGGTCCATCCGTCGCTCTTGATCAGGACCTTGTGGGTCCCCATGTTGACCATGGGCTCGATGGCCAGTGTCATGCCTTCCTGGAGGACCGGCCCTTTGCCCCGCCTGCCGAAGTTGGGGATCTGCGGGGCCTCGTGCAGGCTCCTGCCGATCCCATGGCCGACGAAATCCCTTACCACGCTGAATCCGCCTGACTCCGCGACCTTCTGAACAGCGGCCGAGATGTCGTAGAGATGGTTGCCGGGCACTGCCTGAGCGATCCCCGCCTCCAGGGAATCCCTCGTCACCTCCAGGAGCCTGCGGGCACTGGGTGAAATCACGCCCACCGGGAATGACCGGGCCGCATCGGAATAGAAACCGTCGAGCAAGGCCCCCACGTCGATGCTCACGATATCGCCTGACTCGAGGACCCGGGGTCCGGGAATGCCGTGGACCACCTCTTCGTTCACCGAAGTGCACAGGGTGGCGGGATAGTCGCGGTATCCCTTGAAGGCCGGCCTTGCCCCGCGGGAGCGAATGAAAAGCTCGGCCTCGCGGTCGAGCTCGATCGTGGTGATCCCGGGCTGGACCATGGGTTCGATATGCTCGAAGAGATGCGCCAGGATGCGATTAGCCTCCCGCATGATCGCAATCTCATACTCGTTTTTGAGGATTATCATCCATCCAGCACCTTTTTGAGGGGGTATTCGATGATGCCTCGCGCCCCTGCCCGCAGGAGCTCAGGAATCAGGTTTCTCGACTGGGATTCGTGGATGATGATCTCCAGCGAGTACCAGTCGGGGTCGTGCAGAGGGCTTACCGTGGGAGAGGTGATGGCCGGGAGCATGCCGATGATCTGCTCGAGGCTCTTTCTGGGGGCGTTCATCTTCAGGCCCGCCATGCCGGTGGCCTGAAGGGCGGACTTGAGCATCAGGGCGATCTGTTCGATCTTGGACCGCTTGCAGCTGTCTTTCCACGACTCCTTGTTTGCAATGAGCTTGGTATTGGTGACGAGCAGCTCTTCGATGATCTTGAGGTTGTGTGCCCGGATGGTCGATCCGGTTTCGGTAACCTCCACGATGGCGTCGGCCAGGCCGTCAACCACCTTGGCCTCGGTGGCGCCCCAGGAGAACTCGACATCCACGTCGACGCCCCGGTCCCGGAAGTATTTCCGGGTGAAGTTCACCAGCTCGGTGGCGACCTTTTTCCCCTGGAGGTCTTGGATGGTATGGATGCCGGACTTCTCGCCCACCGCAAGCACCCACTTGGCAGGGCGATAGGTTGCCTTGGAATAAATGAGATCCTCCACCTCCTGCACGTCGGACGAGTTTTCCAGGATCCAGTCCTTGCCTGTCAGGGCCACGTCAAAGAGCCCTGACTCCACGTAGCGTGATATCTCCTGGGCCCTCACCAGGGCGCACTCAATGCCGGGGTCGTCGATAGAGGGAAAATAGCTCCGCGATGAGGTGGTGATGTTCCAGCCGGCGTCACGGAACAGTTCGACAGTGGACTGCTGGAGGCTCCCCTTGGGGATGGCGAGTCGTATGAGGCTCATGACTTGTATACCTCTTTGGGATCGAACACCTTTTCTCCGTCTTCGACCAGTCCGCCGTTTTCGATCTTCCGGTAGAAGCACGACCGGTAGCCGGTGTGGCAGGCCGCGCCCCCTACCTGTTCCACCTTGAGCACAATGGTGTCACGGTCACAGTCAACGCGTACTTCCCTGACCCTCTGAAAATTGCCGGATTCTTCGCCCTTTCTCCACAGCTTACTGCGCGACCTGCTGTAGTAGCAGGCCCGGCCGGTGTTCAGCGTTTCTTCGAACGCCTCCCGGTTCATATAGGCAAGCATGAGAATCTCACCGGTCTTCCAGTCCTGCGCAATGGCAGGGACAAGACCGTTCTGTTTGCCAAAGTCTATATAGGTATCTATCATGCTGGTCTCCTTGGTTCTCAAGGGCTTACCAATTTTTCCGCCAGGGTGTCAAGAAGGCATCGCTGCCGGGGATGCCGGCGGGTTCCAGTACTAACAGGGGTAATCAGTCATGGAGGCAGGTCTCAACATATGACACTCCTCGTGCCATATGTTGAGACCTGCCTCCGATCCTGCTAGGGATGGTGGACGTTTGTTCCCAGGAGATCTTCGGCCGCCTCTTTGAGGATTTCCGCCAGGGTGGGGTGCGGAAAGTAGGATGCGAGAAACTGCTCGGCCGTAAGCCCCTGGTCCACGGCCAGGGCTGCTGTGGAAATGAGGTCCGTTGCGTGGGGCCCCACGATGCTGACCCTTTTGATCACCCCTTGGGGCGAGGTGGTGATGCGGGCATAGCCGTCGTTCGCCTCCATGGTCCGGGCCCTGCCCAGCGCGGAGAGGGGGAAGGTGCCGGTGCGCTCGTCGGCCGATTCTTCAGGTGAGGGGGTGCTTCCCACTGAGGCGACCTCGGGCCGGGTAAAGATGGCCGACGGGATATTCCGGTAGGACATGCCCGTGCCGGAGCCCGTGATGTGATCCACGGCCGCGGCTGCCTCGCGGGAGGCCACATAGGCGTACATATGCTCGCCGGTCACGTCTCCGATGGCGTACACGCCCGGGACAGAGGCTTGGAGGTGCTCGTCCACCGCGATCCCTCCCGCATCGTTCAGCGCAAGGCCAACCCTCCTGCAGCGGGCAGGGATGCGGGGCTGTCTGCCGATGCACAGGAAAACCTTGCTCACATCCACGGTCCTGCCGCCTTCTTGGGTATCCAGGGACAGTGAATAAGGACCCGAGCCTTTGATATGGGTCACGCGCGCCGAGGTGTGGATCTTGATCTTACGCATGAGCCTGGTCATGTATGACGAGACATGCTCCTCTTCAAGGGGCAGGACCCGATCGAGGGCCTCGATGAGTGTCACCTCGACCCCGAGGGTGCTGAAGAGATGGGCCATCTCCATCCCGATCACACCGGCTCCGATAATGGCGAGCGACTCGGGCAGCTCAGTGACCTCGAACACCTCGTCGCTGGTCCATATGCCTCTTTGAGCAAAGAGCCGGGGGAGCTTGGGACTCGATCCGGTGGCGATGATGATGTTTCCGGCCTTCAGGCGCGCATCTCCCGCTGTTACCAGCCCGGGCCCGGCCATGTCCGCGGCGCAGGGGAAGATATCCACCCGGTTCTGCTTCAGGAGATATTCGACCCCCTTCGAGAGCCGGGCCACCACCCGGTCTTTTCTGGCCTTCATCCGGGCAAAGTCCACGGCCGGCTTCTCCACCCTGATGCCGAACTTCTCCGCCTCTCTGATCCTGGCCAGGAGGGCGGCGCTTTCGATATAGGTCTTGGTGGGAATGCACCCGGTATTGGTGCAGGTGCCTCCGAACCGCGATCCTTCGGCGATGCCCACCTTCAGCCCCTTCTTTGCGGCGAGGATGGCCGCCGTATAACCGCCCGGCCCAGCGCCGATGACCATGAGGTCATAGATTTCAGCCATGACCGTTCACCGGTTTCTTGGATTTTTTGCCCGGGATGGGACAGCAGATCTCAACCCGGGTTTTGTCGATACTGTCTCTGCCCATATGGCATGCGATCCTACCATAGAAGGCTGGACCATGAAAGATGCATCATAAGGATGTAAAGATAATGGGAAAAATGATAAGCCTTTCCCCCAAGGGATGGTTCAATTATAATGGACAGGGATCTGCTGCAAAAAAACGATGTCTTGCCGGCATGACAGGGCGCTCGGATAAAGATGGAAAGGGCAATGACCGATAAACATGCATAATGGAGACTCCTTGAATGAATAGTGAAATCATAAGCAAAGGAATCGATACGTCCGTACAGTCACTGGGGGTTCCCACCATCGACTCTCCCCTTTTTGCGACCTCACGGTGCGTGGAAGAGCACGAGCGGGTAATCATCGACACTTCTCTTGCCGCCCTCGATGCATGCCTGCGGGGAAAGCGGGAAATTCCCTCGTTCGAACGCGCGGGCCCGCGCAAGAAGATCTTCTTCGATCCGTCAAAGACCAAGTGCTGCATCGTCACCTGCGGCGGGTTGTGCCCGGGCATCAACGACGTGATCCGGGGCATTGTCCACGAGCTGTACTATATGTACGGGGTGGAGAACATCTACGGGGTTCCCTATGGACTGCAGGGGTTTATTCCGCGCTACCGGCACTCCTTCATCGACCTGACTCCCTCGTTTGTGGAGAATATCCACGGGCTGGGCGGGACAGTTCTGGGGTCGTCCCGGGGTTCGCAGGATATCGGCGAGATTGTGGATGCCATCGAACGGGTCAACCTGAACATCGTGTTCTTCATCGGGGGGGACGGCACACTGAAGGCCGCCTCCGCTGTCGCACAGGAGATTCTGTCGCGCGGATACAACTGCTCGGTGATCGCGGTTCCCAAGACCATCGATAACGACGTCAGCTTCGTCTCCCAGACCTTTGGCTTTGACACGGCCGTGGAAGAGGCAGGGAAAGTGATCCGGTGCGCGCACGTCGAGTCCAGGGGCGCGCCCTACGGCGTCGGCCTGGTGAAGCTCATGGGCCGGGACTCGGGGTTTATCGCCGCAAATGCGGCACTGGCCTGCCGCGACGCCAACTTTGTGCTCGTGCCTGAAGAGGATTTTGATCTCGAAGGGGAGAAGGGCCTGCTCGCCACCCTCGATCGCAGGCTCAAGGCGCGGGGGCATGCCGTGGTCGTGGTGGCTGAGGGTGCGGGCCAGAAATTCTTTGACGGGCTCCCCAAAGAGACCGATCTTTCCGGCAATGTCAAAAAAGGCGATATCGGCCTGTTTTTGAAGGAGAAGATCGAAGAGTATTTTTCCGCCCGGTCATATCAGGTCAATATGAAATATATTGACCCGAGCTATGTGATCAGGAGCGTGGTAGCCAATTCCTCGGATTCCATATTCTGCGGGTTCCTGGCGCAGATGGCCGTTCATGCGGGCATGAGCGGGAAGACCGACATGCTCATCGGTCTGTGGAATAACGTATACGTGCATATTCCCATCGCGCTGAGCGTGAGGGAGCGGAAAAAGATCGATACAACCGGGCCCTTGTGGATGTCGGTAAAGGAATCCACCGGGCAGCCGATCATGAGGAATGGGTAAGGGAAGCGTGGCGCAGTCGAAACCGAGAAAAGGAGAGGAGTATGGAAGACAAGATTCTTGACGATGACGATATCATCGATCTCACGGATCTTCTGGAAGAAGGGGAACCCAAAGGAGGAAAGGCTAAGAAGGAAGCCGAACCACCGGCGGGCACCCTTTTGAACGAGCCCGATTCGTTTGACCTGGGCAAGGAGATATCCATGGAATACGATGTCTCGGTCGAAGAGATTGAACAGGGAGGAGAGAGCCTGGATATCGACGCCGGCCTCTCTTCGGGGGAAGAGATCGCCCTTTCCCCGGAGAGTGAAGAGGGCGAGGAAATAGTTCTGCCTCAGGAGCCCGGAGGGGATATCGAGTTCGACTTCGGTGATTCCGAGCCCAAGGGAAAGAAGAGCAGGGAAGCGTTTATTCAGGAGGATCCGGAAGGGGTTCCTGTTCAGGATGCCGGGAAGGCGGCCCTTGAAATAGACGAAGATCTTTTCGCGGCTGCAGACACTGGTGTGGAAGAACGGCCTGCCCAGGATGCCGGCCACGATATTCTCCGGGAATTCTCGGAGGATGCAAAAGCCGCAAAAGCGCAGGGCTCTGTGCCTGAGGATGTGCTCGGAGATCTCAGGCAGGAAATCCCGGGGATGCTTGAAGAAATGGCGAGGCCGATCATGTCCGAGCTCGTACGCGAGCTGGTTATGACCACCCGCGAGCAGCTGCCGGGTATTATCGAGAAAGTGATTCGCGAAGAGATCGAAAAGCTCAAGAAACTGGATTCCTGATCTGTTCTCCCTTAAAGGCCCGTTGATCGTCCGCTGTCGGCGGGCCTCCTGAAAACCTTTTTCGCCTCCTTGTCAAAGATCGGGATTGCGTCCCTTTGGAAAAAAGCTGCACCTGAGGTGCGATTACCGCCTTCACAAGGCCGATAGTTTTGCCTTTCCCCTGTTTTCATGCTATGAAACCCGCAGCCTACTGGTGAGGAGAAACCCATGCGAGACAGAGAATACAAGCCTGAGGATATAGAGCGGAAATGGTATGATTTCTGGATGGACGAGCGCTCTTTCCATGCAGATGAAAACGATGACGTCAAGCCCCCCTACGCCATCGTCATCCCTCCTCCGAACGTCACCGGGGTTCTCCACATGGGGCATGCCCTGAACAACACCCTGCAGGACATTATGATCCGTTACAAGCGGATGGATGGGTTCAATGCGCTGTGGATGCCGGGAACCGACCATGCCGGTATTGCCACCCAAAACGTGGTGGAGAAGGCCCTGGCGGCAAAGGGCGTCTCCCGGCACGACCTGGGCAGAGAGGCCTTCATCGACGAGGTCTGGAAGTGGCGGGAAAAGCACGGCGATCTGATCATCAACCAGCTCAAGCGCCTGGGTGCATCCTGCGATTGGGAGCGGATCCGCTTCACCATGGACGAGGGGCTCTCCAACGCAGTCAGGAAGGTGTTTGTCACCCTCTATCAGGAAGGCCTGATCTTCCGGAGCGACTATATCGTCAACTGGTGCCCCCGGTGCCACAGCGCCATCTCCGATCTTGAGGTGGAGCACGAGGAAGAAAGCGGTTTTCTCTGGCATATCCGCTATCCCTTTGCCGAGGGAGAGGGCGGGATCGTGGTGGCCACCACCAGGCCCGAGACCATGCTGGGCGACACCTGTATCGCCGTGAATCCCACGGACGAGCGGTATGCCCCAGTTGTGGGAAAAGAAGTCATTCTCCCGATCCTCAACCGGAGGATCCCCATCATCGCAGATCCCGTGGTGGACAAAGAGTTCGGCACCGGCGCGGTGAAGATCACCCCGGCCCACGACCTCAACGACTATGAGCTCGGGCTCAGACACGGTCTCGATATCATCGTGATCATGGACGAGTCCGGGGTCATGAACGAAAACGCGGGCCCCTACCAGGGGATGGACCGCTTCGCGTGCAGGAGAAAGCTGGAAGAGGACCTTCAGGAGCAGGGCTATCTCATCGACAAGACCCCCTACACAGTGCCCGTGGGCAAGTGCTACCGGTGCAAGACCGTTATCGAGCCCTACCTGTCGAAGCAGTGGTTCGTCAACACCAAACCCCTGGCCGACGAGGCCATCAGGGCCGTGAAGGAGGGCAGGACCCGAATCATCCCCAAACAGTGGGAAAAGACCTACTATGAGTGGATGTACAACATCCGCGACTGGTGCATCTCGCGCCAGATCTGGTGGGGCCACCGCATCCCTGCCTGGTATTGCGAAGACTGCGGCGAGGTCATCGTGAGCGAAGAGGGCCCCGTGTCCTGTCCTCACTGCAAGTCTGACAGGCTCCGGCAGGAGACCGACGTGCTCGACACCTGGTTTTCTTCCGGGCTGTGGCCGTTTTCCACCATGGGCTGGCCCGAGAAGACCAGGACACTGGAGAAATTCTATCCCACCAACGTGCTCATCACCGGGTTCGACATCCTCTTTTTCTGGGTGGCTCGGATGATGATGATGGGGCTGAAATTCATGGGCAAGGTGCCCTTCTACGACGTGTACCTGCACGCCCTGGTCCGCGACGAGCAGGGCCAGAAGATGAGCAAGTCAAAGGGCAACATCGTTGATCCCATCATCGAGATGGACAAATACGGGGCCGATGCGTTCCGGTTCGCGCTCACTGCGTTTGCTGCCATGGGCAGGGACGTGAGGATCAGCGACAAGCGCATCCAGGGATACCGCTTCTTCATCAACAAGATCTGGAACGCGGGCAAGTTTGTCCTGGCGAACATCGAGGGCTTTGATCCCCGGAGCGTGTCTCCCGCTGAGGCGGACTTCAGCCTTGCCGACGCCTGGGTCCTGACCGAGCTCAACAAGACGGTCGAGGCCACCCGGACCGCCTTGGAGGAATACCGTTTCAATGACGCGGCCGACAGGCTCTACCAGTTCACCTGGCACCAGTTCTGCGACTGGTACATCGAGCTCTCCAAACCCCTGCTGAACACCGATGCAGCCCCCGTGACCCGGTGGGTTCTGTGGCACGTGCTGAAGTCCGTGCTGGAGCTTCTGCACCCCGTCATTCCCTTTGTGACCGAAGAGATCTGGCAACACCTGCCCGGCAGGGGAGGCAGGTCCATTGTCACGGCCGCGTACCCCAAGGTCGAAAAGGCTCTGGATTTCCCTGAAAAAGCCCGGGAGATGGGGTATATCATCGACATCATCACCGGGGTGAGGAGCATCCGAGGCGAGACGAACATTCCGCCGTCCGCGCAGCTCGACGTGGTGCTGCGCATGAAGTCGAAAGAGATCGAGGCGGCCGTGGACACCTACGGCTTCTTTGTCAGGGACCTGGCAAGGGTGCGCTCCATCGGCTTCATTCCGGAAGGCGCGTCCCGGCCAAAGCGCTGCGCCCTGGCGGTTACGGCAGAGGCCGAGGTCTATGTGCCCCTGGAGGGCGTGATCGATATCGATAAGGAGAAGGAGCGCCTTTCCAAGCAGATGGGGAAGATGGAAAAGGAGCTGGAAGGCAAGCGCAAGAAGCTCTCCAACGAAGGCTTCCTTCAAAAGGCCGACCCTGCGGTCGTTGCCGAGCAGAGGCAGATCAAGGAAGAGCTTGAGTTCAAGCTGGAGAAGCTGCTCAAGGCGCGCGAACTGCTCGAGGGATAATGGCGGTCACACCCTTTCCCGCAATCGTACAGGAGGTCGTGGATCTTTTGTGCGTGAGTTCCACGAACACCCTTGCCCTTGATTCGAGCAGGGCCGGCCTTTTGGTGACCGCATCCGAGCAGACAGAGGGCAGGGGCAGAAACGGCAGGTCCTGGTTCTCTCCGCCAGGGGCGAATCTCTATGCGACCCTTACGGTGGGCATAGCCGATCCCCGGTTGTCACTGGTAGCCGGGGCAGCGATCAGAGAGGCCCTGGCAGGGGTCGCCGGCAATGATTTTCCCGTCGAGATCAAGTGGCCCAACGACCTGATCGTGCAGGGAAGAAAGATCTGCGGCATTCTCTGCGAGGCGCGAAAGGGGATCACAGCCGTGGGCATGGGCATCAATGTGAATCAGACCGCCTGGCCTGCCGGCCTCGAATCAAAGGCCACGTCGCTGGCCCTGGTCATGGGACGCGAGGTGCCCAAAGAGCTGGTGCTCCACAGGGCTGTCGAAGCCCTGGACAGATGGCTCGCTCTCTTCACCAGCCAGGGGTTCGGCCCTGTCCGGAGAAACTACCTCAAGCACGGGCTCCTGAAAACGCACGAGCTTCTGACAGAAGATGGTGTCCCCTGCTCGATCGTGGACCTGAACGAAGACGGGCACCTCCTGATCAATGCCGCGGGTGCGCTCAGGGAACTCGCAAGCGGATCGATCCTCATCCGTTAGAGAGCGGATATTCAGGCAGATTACGCAGGATGAGTGCCGGTCGCTCTCCGGGTATCGTACCGGTTTCATCGCCATCCATTCATGCCCTGGTCCCCTTGCATTTTTTGAAGGCCGTACCTACCATTAGTATTACGGAATAAAGGGAGGGAGTATGCGTTTAGACAGAATCATCCAGCAAAAATCACATGATCCATACAATAACGGACGGAAGTATACCGAGGGCATGTATTGCCCTCGATGCCAGGCCCTCTACCATCAGGGGAGGTGGAGATGGCCGGACAAAGGCGATACCTTCCGGGAGCCGCAGCTCTGTTCGGCCTGCAGGCGGATACGCGACAATTTCCCCGCAGGAGAGATCCGGGTTTCCGGGAAGTATCTGAGCAGCCACAGAAGAGAGATCGTGAATCTCATCCAGAACGTGGTCAAGGAAGAGGAGGCGCGGTCCCCGCTGAAGAAGGTCATTGATTTTTCAAACGAGGGAGACCGGATCCGGGTGAGTCTCACCGATGACCATCTGGCGCGCCGTATCGGTGAGGCCCTTCATCGGGCGTACGACGGCGATTTCGCCATCAAATACTCGGAGGGCGAACGGTTTGTACGCCTCCAGTGGCACCGGGATGTATGAGGTGCTCTGTTATAGTCAATGCGGACGATCTGGGGTTGAGCCGGGAAATCAATGAGGGCGTTTTCGCCGGGCTTGCACAAGGCGTGATCAGCGACGTATCCATGCTGGTCGATGCCCCCCATGCCCTTGATGCTGTTGAAAGGCTCAGGGAAACAGGCTGCAAGAGCGCGGGTCTCCATATCCTTCTCGACGGACATCTGGGATGGAGCTCGCCGGGCAGAGAGCGTTTCTCGCGCAGAGAGCTCATGGAGCTTGTTCATGACCCGGCACTCCTGGCGCGCTGCCGCGAAGACGCACGCCGGCAGATCGAGAAGTTCTTGGCCTTGGGCCTTACCCCATCGCATATCGACACCCACCATCACGTGCACGGGTTTTACCCGATATTTTCCGAGCTGATGGCGCTCGTGAAGGAATACCGGATACCCGCGATACGGCATAGCAGGACCGGATACGCCCTCACCACCAGAGAGCCCATACCCTTTGACCCGTCTTTGTACAGGCGGATGAAGGAGCGCATGAAAGGCGAGGGTGTCTTCTTCTGCCGCACCATGGCTGAAGGCGCGGGCAGGATCGGTGAGATAGCAACGTTTCCCGCGGAACTGGTGGTGCACCCCGCACGGGGGGGAGACCCATGGAGGGAGCGCGAGATGCAGACGCTCTTCTCTGAGGCCTTTACGAGCGCAGTCAAGAGGCGCAATATCAGGCTCGTCTCTTTCCGGGACCTCGCAGGCACGGACTGAAGTGGCCCGGAGCTTTCCATCCTGACCGAGCTCACGTCCCCGGGCCCGCCGTTTTTCAGACCGGGGACCGGGCGTCCTGACCTGCCGCACGCCTGTCGAATCGAGCGTTCCTGATATACAGGAGGATGTCGGCGGTGATCATGAGCCCGTTGAGCAGATAGAGCAGAATCACCCAGTCGAGGCTGAAGAACAGCTTGTGGAGCATGCCCGCGCAGTATCCGGCAAGGACGATGACAAGAAAGATCACGCTCTTGCCCCGCGCGGTGCGGGAGATATAGGATTTGTAAATGGAGGAGGGCCAGGCCGCTCCGAAACAGACCAGCATGATGACCTCGAATATGCTCATGACAACAGGCCCTTTCTCCGGACGGGAACCCGTATCCTCTCACTCATTGCCGGGATATCGCCTCCTTTCCGTCTGCATCCGATTTCCTTACCGGTGCAGGGCAGGGGAGGTCAACAGGTATGTGGAAAACAACAGGGAAGAGCCCGGAAGGACCTGATGCCTTCCGGGCTCTTTTCTCCAGGGTTTTAAGGCCTTTTCGTCAGACGCTTCCGGCCATCTTGAATATGGGCAGGTACATGGCCACAACCACAAAGCCGATGATGCCGCCCAGGAACACCATGAGCATGGGCTCAAGAGACGAGGTGAGGGCATCCACCGCAGCGTCCACTTCCTCGTCGTAGAAGTCGGCGATCTTGGAGAGCATCTGGTCCATGGCGCCCGTGGCCTCACCCACGGAGATCATCTGCACTACCATGCCCGGGAAGATCCCGGCCTGCGCCAGGGGCTCGGCCATGGACTGGCCCTCGCTGATGGCGCTCCTGACCGCCCTGATGGCCTTTTCGATGATCACGTTGCCCGCGGTCCGGGAGGTGATATCGAGGCCGTCCATGATCGGGACGCCCGAAGAGATCATGGTCCCCAAGGTCCTGGTGAACTTTGCCACCGCGACCTTCTTGATGAGCGGCCCGAAGATCGGGAGCTTGAGCAGGGCGTTGTCGATGTAGTAACGCCCCTTCTCCTGTTTTCCGGCCCACTTGAAGGCGATGATGAAGATGATGATCGATCCGAACATCGCCCACCAGTAGCTGCGGAAGAAATGGCTCATGTCCACGACCAGCTGGGTGGGACCGGGAAGAGCCGAGCCGAACTGCTCGAACATGTCCTTGAACGTAGGGATCACGAAGATCATCAGGACCGCCACCACGCCGAACGCCACGCAGAGCACGATGATGGGATAGGTCATGGCGCTCTTTACCTTGGCCTTGAGCGCCTCGGCCTTCTCCATATACACCGCGAGCCGGATGAGAACCGTATCGAGAACACCGCCGATCTCTCCTGCTGCAACGAGGTTGACATACAGGCCGTCGAACACCTTGGGATGTTTCCCCAGGGCGTCGGCAAAGGTGCTGCCGCCCTCGACATCGGTTTTTATCTGGGTAAGCACCTTCTTGAAAGTCGGGTTGGCCTGCTGGGAAGAAAGGATATCGAGGCACTGCACCAGAGGCAGGCCTGCATTGATCATGGTTGCAAACTGCCGGGTGAAGATGACGATCTCCTTGGTCTTGATCTTCTGCTCGAAGAGCACGATCTGCTTCGGCTTGGTCTTGATCTTGGTGGGGAGGACCTTCTGCCGTTTGAGCAGAAGCTGTACCGAGGCCTTGGAATCCGCCTCGATCTCCCCTTTCTTTATGGTTCCATTGGCGAGTTTGCCTTCCCAAACAAAAACCGGCATGATCTGTCTCCTTTCCCTAGCGGCTGTGGGATGCGCCTCTGGACTGGCTGGGGGAGGCCATCATCTGTCTGAGCTCGTCGGGATCCATGGACCATCCCAGGGCATCGTCAAGGGATATGAACTTGCGCAGAAAGAGTGCGAGCAGGGCCTGATTCATGGTCTGCATCCCGTGTTTGCCCTGGCCCACCTGCATCTGGGAATAGATCTGGTGGATCTTGTCCTCCCGGATCAGGTTTCTGATGGCCGGCGTTGATATCATCAGCTCTGCGGCCAGCACCCGGCCCTTGCCGTCCGCCCTGGGCAGGAGCTGCTGCGAGATCACCGCTTCCAGGACAAACGAGAGCTGGGCCCTGACCTGTGACTGCTGGTGGGCAGGGAAGGCATCCACGACACGGTTTATGGTCTGGACCGCGGAATTGGTATGGAGTGTGGCGAACACCAGGTGACCGGTCTCGGCGATGGTGAGCGCAGCCTGCATGGTCTCCAGGTCACGCATCTCACCGATGAACACCACATCGGGATCCTGCCTGAGGATATACTTCAGCGCATTGGTGAAGTTTTTGGTGTCGGCGCCCACCTCGCGCTGGTTCACGATGCAGCCTTTATGCTTGTGCACGAATTCGATGGGGTCCTCAATGGTGACGATGTGATCGTGCCGGTCTGTATTGATCTTGTCGAGAAACGATGCCAGGGTCGTCGATTTCCCGCTTCCCGTGGGACCGGTGACCAGGACGAGGCCACGGGGGAAAGTGGTGAGCCGCGAGACCACATTGGGAAGACCCAAACTTTCCAGGGGCACGATATCGTATGGGATCAGCCTGAAGACCCCGGCGACTGCGCCCCGCTGGATGAATATGTTGGCCCTGAACCGGGCGAGCCCCTTGATCCCGAAGGACAGATCCAGCTCCAGCTCTTCTTCAAACTTGTGCTTCTGGGCCTCGGTCAGGATCGAGTAGAGGAGCTGTCTGGTTGTCTGGGGATCCATGACGGGCGCCTCAAGGGGATAGAGATCCCCCCGCACCCGTACCTGCGGAGCCGAGCCGGTTGTGATGTGCAAGTCAGAAGCGCCTTTCTCCACCATTACTTTGAGGAGATCGTAGATACTGTGCTCCAAGGGTTCCTCCTGTATTAATCCGCCATTGTGGTTCGCAGGATTTCCGAGACCGATATGGTACCATCGAGGATCTTTGTGAGACCGCTCTGGCGCAGGGTCTTCATTCCCTGGTTAATGGCTTCGCTTTTGATTTCATTCGATGATGCGCCCATCAGGATCAGCTCGCGCACCGCGTCTGTGATGGGCATTACCTCGTAGAGGGCCACCCTGCCCTTGAACCCGGTATTCCCGCAGGAAGGACATCCTCTGCCCCGCGTGCATTCTGCCGTGTTTGCGGTCTCAGGGTCCATGCCCATCTGGATGAGGGTCTCGATCGCGACGTCATCCCGCTCCCTGCACGCGTTGCAGACCTTTCGCGCAAGCCTCTGGGCCACGATCAGGTTGACCGACGAGGCCACAAGGAAGGGCTCGATGCCCATGTTGAGCAGACGGTTGATCGTGGAAGGTGCATCATTGGTATGGAGGGTAGAGAGTACGAGGTGACCGGTCAGGGCCGCCTTGATGCCGATTTCGGCGGTTTCGAAGTCACGGATCTCGCCTACGAGGATGATGTCCGGGTCCTGTCTCAGAAACGATCGCAGGGCAGAAGCAAAGGTGAGCCCGATCTCCTCGTGCATCTGGACCTGGTTGATGCCGGGTATGTTGAACTCTACGGGGTCTTCAGCCGTGGAGATATTGCTGTCGATCCTATTGAGTTCAGAGATCGCGGAGTAGAGTGTGGTAGTTTTACCCGAACCGGTGGGCCCGGTTACGAGCACCATGCCCCATGGCTTGTAGATGCTTTCCTTAAAGTTCTTCAGGGCCCCTTCCTCGAACCCGAGCTTGGTCATGTCGAGCTGCAGGGTGGACTTGTCCAGAATTCTCATGACCACCTTTTCACCGAAAAGGGTGGGCAGCACGGACACGCGGAACTCAACCTCCTTGCCGCCCTGGATTCTCAGCTTGATCCGGCCGTCCTGAGGGAGCCTCCTCTCCGCGATATCGAGCTTGGCCATGATCTTCAGGCGTGAGACGAGTGCATTCTTGAGCCTCACCGGAGGCTTCATGACCTCCTGGAGCATGCCGTCCAGCCGGAACCGGATCCGCATGAACTTCTCGTACGGCTCGACATGGATATCGCTGGCGCCTTTCTTGATGGCGTCGATCAGGGTGAGGTTCACCAGCTTGATGACCGGGGCCTGATCCGCCTCTTTCTCCAGGTCTCCCACCGCGATATCGGAGCCCTCGGAAGCGACCTCCACGTTTCCCTGTTCGTCTTCGATGCTGCTCAGAGCGTCGTCGAGCGAGGCTGCCTGATCATAGAAATGATCCATGGCCCACTTGAGGGACTCTTCGGAGGTGACGTGGACATCAATGGAGTATCCGGTCAGGAACTTGAGGTCGTCCACGGCAAAGATGTTGGTGGGATCGGTCATGGCCACTTTGAGCATGGAGCCGGTCCGTTCAAAGGGAATGGCGTGGTATTTCTGAACGATGTTGAGCGGGATGAGCTTGACGATCTCGGGATCAGGCGAAATATCCTTGAGAATGATCGAGGGAAGCCCATATTGCTTCCCGAGAAAATCGACCAGCTGCTCTTCGGTCAGGTGCCCCAGCTTCACGAGCTGAGACCCGAGCCTCGTGCCGGAGGCTTTCTGGGCTTTCTGGGCCTCGAGAAGCTGCTCTGCTGTTATCAGGGAGTTTTTTATGAGTTGGTCGCCTATGCGTTCATTTGCCATACATCACCTTGGTAATGACTATCGGCATTTGATCTGCTCCACTTTAACCGAAACCAAACGGCTGCAAACCGGCCTTAACACTATCTTGGTGAGGAAATCCACGGCCGAGTGAGGTCCGGGGCCGCGACTTCTCCCGGCACTGTCGGCTCAGCCTTTCGCAACGGGACGGAAGGCCGCGTTTTCTCTGTGCTACGAGCCGTTTTCGCCCGGGCCGTCCCCGCGCTTTTTTTTCTTGCGGAATTTATCGAACGACACGACTTCGCCCGGGCTCGGTTTCTTTCTCTTCCTTCCGGGCGAGGGGGGCTCTTCTCCTCCGGGCTTTCCTAGGGCCATGATCCGAACCGGTATGTCCTTCATGGTGAAGGGCGATCCCTCCAGGTATTCTTCCCGGAGGATCCAGGTGGTCTCCTGGGGAGGGAAGCTCAGGAACAGGAGGCGGACCTGAAACCAGTGAGGCTTGATATCCGGTATAATCGACTCCACGCGTGCATATACAGAAGGCTTGTCGTCGATATAAACGGCTATCACATCTCCGATAGAACGCATGGGGCATGTGTATCACAACTGCTGCATCATATCCACCCGTTCCTGGCAGGGGAAAAAGATGCCGGAGTGCTGGAACAGCTTTCTTGTACTGTGGTTGAAGGGGTGGTATGGAGGAAACAGCTGCGTTGCTCGCAAGAGATATTTCGCTCAACATTTTCTGCAATTGAGACGAGAAAGATACGATAATGGCCGAAGAAATTCTCTTTGTCGATGATGAAGACTTCATACTCGATATCGTCAAGGCGATTTTCGAGCAGGAAGAAATCCCTGTCCTCACCGCGAAAAGCGGAGAGGAGGCCTTAGGGATCCTAAAAACTCACGAGATAGCGGTTCTCATATCCGACCACCATATGCCGGGCATGATGGGACTGGATCTTCTTTCCCGGGTCAAAACCATCTCGCCGGACACCGTGAAGATCCTCGTGACCGGGTTTGCCGATCTCGATACCGCCATGGAGGCCATCAATCGCGCCGAGGTCTTTCGATTTATCGTGAAACCCTGGGAAAACACCCAGCTGGTGGAGCTGGTGAAGGATGCCCTGAGGCGGTACCGGCTCATCAAATCCATTGTCAGAGGCGACGAGGCCACCATGCTCTCGCTGGTGCGGGCGCTCGAGCTCAAGGATTCCTATACCAAGGGTCATTCCGAGCGGGTGGCACGGTATGCGATGTCCATCGCCCGGAAGCTCGATCTCCCCGGGAAAACCGTCAAGGCGATCCAGTATGGAAGCTGGCTGCACGACTGCGGCAAGATCGGGGTATCTGAGAATATCCTCAACTACGAGGGCCCCCTCGATGACGCAGAGATCCATGTCATGAGAAACCATCCTCTGTGGGGTGCGGACGTGGCCAGGCAGGCACGTCTCGCCGAGGCCGTGGTGGGCATTGTTCTCTCCCACCATGAACGCTTTGACGGCAAGGGTTACCCGGCAGGGTTGAAGGATGGAGACATTCCCCTGGAGGCCAGGATCGTGGCTGTTGCAGATATCTACGACGCCCTGATCACCGAGCGTCCCTACCGGAAGGCATACAACCGGGACAAGGCCATGGAGATGCTCGTATCCATGAAGGGAAGCGTGCTGGACCCCGGGCTGGTCGATGTCTTTTGTGACATACTCTCTCGGGAGAATTCTTCTTCCGGCAGCGGTCAGTGACCGGATCTCTTGAGCGGCAGCGCATCGGGAAGAGGGGTAGACTCATGTTCGCCGGGACCTGTCGACATTATCTTGCTTCAGCAGTGCACATGCCACATGTATCGCTCGAACCTATGGAGCTATTTCCAGATTGTCATGCACATCAACAACACCGTTTGTGTTGTGGGCGATGTCGAGGGCTATCCTCTTGAACAGGTGATTCTCGACAATGCCGTTGAATGTCACCTCCCCTTTTTTTACGGAGACAGCAATGTTCGATGCGTCAATGAACGTATTTCTGGCCAGTGTCCCGAGGATATCATGACGGATATCCTCGTCGGATACATCCCCGATCGGCCTCACCAGCAGCCGATTGTCCACGGATATGACGCCGGCTATGTTTTCCGCGAGGTGCTCTGCCCGGTATTTTTGCCATATCGAATCCACATCCCCCATGAGAGTGAGGACGCCGCCTGTCACTACCACCTGTATCCGGGACGCGTCGATGGTCAGGTTCCACTGCAGCAGGTTCTCTATCTGTGCGGCAATATCTTCATCATCAGGCACTGGATATGCCGGAGGCAGGCTGACTGTCAGGCGGTTTTCCACACGATTGACCCCTGAAACAGCGTACGCATCCTCTTCGGCCTCAAACCGGTCGGTATGGCTGGCTACCATTCCGGATAATATCACGGTCCCGTCATCCATCACCTTTACCAGAATGTTCGTGTGCCCAACCCTGTTGTCCCACGCAAGCTGGGAATATATGTCTTTCCTGATATCTTCGGGAGGTCTCTTTCTTTCCTTTGCCATGGCCTGGTACTCCTGCGGTGAGCTCAACCTTCTACATCAATCTATAGGCGAGCGGCCCGCATTCTCAATGATGTCCGGCAGACCTGCCTTGCCTGTCACGGCGCGATGCTTTGTGGGCGCACAGAGCCTTACCGCTGATTATGCTGTAATTGCCGAGCTTATAAATGTCCTGGATCTGTGGGGCCCACTGGGATATAGGAACCAGTAAGCGTATGAAGAAGATACCGGCACCAAAAGACATCCCAGAAGAGATCAGGCAGCCCCTTCTTGAGAAAAGAAGAGAGAAGCTGTATATCCCGGTAAAATCCAAGCTCTCTGCGGCTCTTGCTTTTTCGTTTCTCTGGGTGCTTGTTTCTGCCTATCTCGCCATTCCCTGGTATAGAGACCTTTCAGCGCACCTGTACCACCCGCTCCCAGAGATCATCATTCTCAGCCTGGCGCTCATTCCAGGATGGGCCATGTCTTTCTTGGTCTTCTCACTGATTTTGGACCGGCGTCCACAATATGCAGATCTGCCCTTTGATGCTCCCCGGGTTACGCTGTTGTGTGCAGCATACAATGAGGAAGAAACGATCACTGACACACTGGAATCGTTATGGCTCCAGAAGTACCCGGGCCATTTGAGGATTGTGGTCATCGATGATGGATCAAAGGACAAGACCGCTGAAAAAGTGAGGGAGTTCATTGCGCAGCACCAGAGCAGTGACAAGTCGTTCGAGTTGATCCAGCATGGGAAAAACCAGGGTAAGGCAGCTGCATTGCGGACAGGGCTGAAAATAGTTGACACGGAATATGTCGTCACCATCGATGCCGATTCATATCTCTTTGAACATGCCATGGAGAACCTCATCAGAAATATTGTTCTCGGGCCGGAGAATACAGCTGCAATTGCAGGAAACGTCCTTGTGCGCAACTCGCGCAAGAACCTCATAACCAAGCTTCAGGAATGGGATTATTTCCATGGCATTGCAGTCATCAAGCGTGTTCAATCCCTGTTTCAGGGAACGCTCGTTGCGCAGGGAGCGTTCTCCGTCTATCGTACTGACGCAGTGCGCGAGATCGGTGGATGGCCTCCTCAGATAGGGGAGGACATTGTCCTGACCTGGGGACTGCGTAATCGAGGCTACCGTATCGGGTATGCAGAAAATGCCTTCTGCTTCACGAAGGTCCCCGAGACGTACAAGCAGTTTTTCCACCAGCGGAAACGCTGGGCCAGAGGACTCATCGAGGCGTTCAAGTCATATCCGGACTCACTGACAAGGCTCAAAATGAGCTCGCCCTTCATCTGGTACAATCTCTTTTTCCCCCTCATCGATGGCGCCTATCTGCTCTTCTTCCTCCCGGGCGTAATTGCAGCGGTCTTTTTCCATTATTATATTATCGTGGGCATGATGACCGTGCTCCTGCTCCCTCTCGCCATACTCGCCAATATCCTGTTTTTCGGGCATCAGCAGAAGATATTCAAGGCCTACGGGCTCAAAGTGAGGCGGAACCTGCTCGGCCTTATTGTTTACCTGCTCGCATACCAGGCTATAATGGCACCTGCAACCATGGCAGGATACCTGAGTGAAATGATGAACCTGACCAAGCGGTGGGGGACCAAATGATGAAGCTCCTGCGAATTGCTGCACTCGTTCTCCTGATCATTTCCCTTATGTCTGCCTGCTCATATGCGGGGCAGTACGATATTGAGGCAAGGACCGAAATCTTCGTGGACAATGACGAGTCTCGCAGCTATACCTTCGATCAGGTGTTCCATTTCAAGGACGAGACTTCGAAGATCGGCCTGGGAGCCACACAGACCCTCATTGATGAAACAGGAAGAACCAGATCATACTGCGGAGGGCTGATTGAGGGATACAAGAATTTTGGCACTGTCGATGTGGCTGGCAAAATGAAGCTGGTGAGTTGGAACGGGAGATTCCGGGCACCCCTGTCCCTGTATTCATCACAGTCCTTGGGCAGGTTCAGATTCGAGGAAAATTTCGAATACGGAACCATTGATTCGGTGAAGGCATTTGACGCGCACATTGACTTCACGTCTGCCGGTGGATCAGTTGATTATTCTATCCTGGATGCGTTGACCATAACCGGCGGCTACTGGCACCGGTGGTCTTCCGATGAAAACAGTCGTTCCCTGTATCTCGGGCGGCTTATCTATGATTTCAACGACACCTGTCACGTTCAATATCGCTACAGGTGCATCAGGAACAAAGAGAAGGTTCCAGAGTATTACAGCCCCGAAACATTCGACCAGCACACCGTGCTCTTTGGATACTTCGACTCCTTTTTCGACAGAATCAGGCTCAGGGCCTGGGTTGGGCCGGTGTTCCAGGACGACGGGTTCGAGTCGGACATCGGGATGCTGGAGGATGTCAGAGTCATCTGTAAAATCACAGAAGCATGGGCTCTCGAAGGCAGGATCGAAGCAAACCAGGTCGGATCAGGATATCAATACGTCTATTCGACGCTGGCGGTCTCTTACGATTTCTAATCAGGCATTCTGCGTCAATATCTTCCGAGAGAAGCATGCAAAGAGGGCCTGAGCTACATAGCAGGGCTCTCTCATATGGACGAGAGACATTCCAAGTGCTTGATCAAACTGCTCCCGAGTATCATGTCATCTGAGAGACATAAAGTATCCAAGGGATATGGTCAAAAGTTCTGGACGGAGTGCACACTCCGGTGTGAACAATAGCTGTGCAGTCTCTTTGAATTATTACAAAAACACAGCATAAAAAAGTGTCAACAGAGGAGTCAACACCGAGGGTGTTGACTCCCTGCAGAGCTTGGCGTCCCCAAGGGGATTTGAACCCCTGTCGCCGGCGTGAAAGGCCGGTGTCCTGGGCCGAGCTAGACGATGGGGACACACAGTGAGCCAGGAGGGACTCGAACCCTCGGCCACCGGATTAAAAGTCCGATGCTCTACCAACTGAGCTACTGGCTCGATTTGCCCCCCTATCTCACGGATGGGCGAAAATATCAAGGGTAAAAAGGGTGATTTCTCCAAGATGAGCGAGGTAGTCTCTTGATAAGATATAATAAAAAAAGATCAGCATCTTTCCAGTGTTCCACTGGTGAACGTACTGTGGTATACATGCCCTCATGGTGTGGATAGTCCTGTTCATTCCCCTGTGTATCTGGCTGGGCATTGCGCTCGTTTCCGGCCTGAATATTTATACTGCGGGCGGGATCGGCATCACCGCGCTCATCTACCTGTTCATCGAGCTCCGCCAGGTGTCCCGGGACAGGAACAGATCAAGGCTTCCCCTGTGGATCATGTTCCTGATGTTCGCCTCGGTGGTTCTCGGTCTGGTGTGGTGAAGACGAGCGGCAGGAGACCGGTGAACTCGGAAGGTAAACCGAGAGGAATCAAGCGATCAGACTCAGAGTGTAAGCATATGATGAGCAGATCATAAAAACAAAAAGGAGAGGGAATGCCTCCCTCTCCCTGCCAGGTCCTGCAAACCTCGCCCGGACTCCGCTTTATGCGCTATATGTCGTCCTGATAGAAGAAGTCATAGATCTTGGAGACCTTGATCCCCTGGATAGAGAAGTACAGCTCGTCCCCCCGTTCCACGCCCTGAACCTCCGCGACCCCGGACTCCTGGGCCTGGAAGATCTTGGTGTTTCCAAAGTCGAAGATGGGCAAGACCTTGGAGGTGTAGGTCCAGATGGTCCCGTCATCGGACATGGTGGAAATGATATACTCACCCTGCGACATCCACTTTTTCAGTCCCTGGAACTCTAGTTTGCCGATGTCCTTGCCCATGCGTTTGCCCCTTCCCCTCTGGAGTGTGTTTCTTCCTATACGATACTTATCGGTAGGAAAGAAGCGGGTCTTGAAGATAATGAATAGGCAATTATAACTCTTTGGAATCCTTGTAGAGCTTGTAGTCCATACTGTCCACCAGCGCCATCCATGAGGCCTCGATGATGTTCGTCGACACCCCGACAGTGTTCCAGTGGTCCTTCTTGTCGCCTGATCCGATGAGAACGCGCACCACCGACTCGGTGCCTGTGCGCGACGAGATGACCCGGACCTTGTAGTCCAGGAGCTCCACGTCCTCGATGCTGGGATAGAACTTCTGGAGCGCCTTGCGCAGGGCTCTGTCCAGGGCGTTCACAGGGCCGTTCCCCATGGCTGCGGTGTGTTCGACATTGCCGTCGACCTCGATCATGATGGTCGCTTCCGACATGGGGTCGGTATCGTCGCTGCGGCGTTCGGTATTGACTCGGAAGCCCCTCAGCTTGAAAAAGCGGACATGCATGCCCATGGCCTTGTTCATGAGCAGCTCTAAAGACGCATCCGCGCCCTCGAACTGGAACCCGCAGTTTTCGAGGTCCTTGATGATCTTCACAATCTCGCTGGCCGTGGTGTCATCTTTTGCCAGGTCGATATTGAACTGCCGCGCCTTGTAGACGATGTTGCTCTTGCCCGACTGCTCCGACACCAGAATGCGCCGCTGGTTTCCCACCAGCGAAGGTTCGATGTGCTCGTAGGTCGCAGGATCGCCGATCACGGCGTGGACGTGCATGCCTCCCTTGTGGGCGAATGCCGACTCGCCCACATATGGCTGATGGCTGTCGTGCGAGAGGTTGCCCACGTCATAAACAAAGCGCGAGACCTCGTTGAGGATATGCATGCTCTCCCGGGGGATGGTCTGAAGGCCCATCTTGAGGCTTAAGTTCGGAATGATGGAACACAGGTCTGCGTTTCCGCAGCGCTCGCCGAGCCCATTGATGGTCCCCTGGACATGAGTCGCACCCGAGCGCACCGCCATGATGGAGTTGGCCACGGCAAGATCGCTGTCGTTGTGGCAATGGATGCCCAGCGGCACGGAGAAGATGCCTTTCAGGAATTCCATGATCTCCGTAATCTCCGAGGGGAGGCTGCCGCCATTGGTATCGCAGAGCACGAGCCGCTGCGCGCCGCCCTCGGCCGCGGACTTCAGCGTTGCGAGCGCATAGTCTTTATTGCGCTTGAATCCGTCGAAGAAGTGCTCGGCGTCAAAGAACACGAGGGGAAAGAAGCCGCAGAGATAGGAGATAGTCTCGCGGATGATGCGCAGGTTCTCTTCCAAAGAGCATCCCAGACCTCCCTGGCCCTGGACGTGGATATCCCACGACTTTCCGAATATTGTGGCCCCGTCCGGGCGGGCGTCGATAAGGGCCTTGATCAGCCTGTCTTTGTGGGGCGAGTTTCCGGGCTTGCAGGTGCTGCCGAAGGCGAACACCCGGGAATGATGGAGCGTGCTCTCGTGGATCTTCGCGAACAGGCAGTCGTCCTTGGGGTTCGCCCCGGGCCACCCCGCCTCGATGAAATCAAGCCCGAGCTGGTCGAGCTTCAGGACGATATCGTGCTTGTCGTCGAGCGAGAAGTTTACATCTCTCGACTGTGCGCCGTCTCTCAAAGTGGTGTCGTAGATTTCAATTTTCTTCAACAATACCGCTCCCGTCATTATCCAGTGCAAAGGTTTCGTGGAGCACGCGAACGCCCAGTTCCAAAAACTTCTCGTCAATGACGCAGGAAATCTTGATCTCCGAGGTGGAGATCATGGTGATGTTGATCCCCACCTTTGAAAGGGCCTCGAACATCCTCGCCGCCACCCCTGCATGCGATCGCATGCCCACACCCACGATGGAGAGTTTGGCAATGGTGGTGTCCCCCACCACGTCCCTGGCCCCGAACTCGGGCGCCTTTTCCCTCACGATGTCCATGGTCCTCTCGTAGTCCGCCTTAGTGACCGTAAAGCTCAAGTCAGCGCTCTTGCCGTCGGTCGAGGTGTTCTGGATGATCATGTCCACGTTGATGTTCTCCTCGGCCAGCGCATTGAAGATGTTTGCCGCAACTCCCGGTCTGTCCTGCACTCCCAGCACGGTGATCCGCGCCTCGTTGCGGTCATAGGTGATGCCGGCAACCACTTCCTTTTCCATATCCTTGTCCTCCGTTGTCGTCAGGGTGCCTCCGTCATCGGAGAAGGTGCTCCTGATCAAAATCGGCACATGATACTTCTTCGCGAATTCGACTGCCCTGGTCTGCAGCACCTTTGCCCCGAGCGAGGCCAGTTCGAGCATCTCGTCATAGGTGATTCGGTCCAGCCTGCGTGCCCTGTTGCAGATGTTGGGGTCGCAGGTGTACACGCCGTCGACATCGGTGTAGATCTCGCACACATCGGCCTTCAGCACAGCGGCCAGCGCAACGGCCGAGGTGTCCGAGCCGCCGCGGCCCAGCGTGGTGACCTCTCTCTCCTCCGTGATGCCCTGAAAGCCCGCCACCACGGCGATTTCTCCCGACTCGAGCGCTCTGTTGATCCGGTCGGACTCGATCTTTGTAATGCGGGCCTTGGTATAGGCGTTGTCGGTGAAGATGCCGATCTGGTGCGCCAGAAACGAGCGGGCCGGGACTCCCAGGTCCTTCAGGGCCATGGCCAGGAGCGATATGGCGACCTGCTCTCCGGTAGACACCAGGACATCCATCTCCCTGTTGTCCGGTCTCTCAGAGAGATCGCGCGCAAGCCTGATAAGCTTGTCGGTCTCACCGGCCATGGCAGAGACCACCACGGCAATCCGATTGCCTTCACGATGGCGCCCGGCGATCTTCCGGGCGACGCGCCGGATTTTTTCCAGGCTTCCCACCGAGGTCCCGCCGTATTTCTGAACGATTACTGCCATGGACCGTCTTCCCTTTCTTCACCAGGAACAGGACTTGCGCGAGTCTCTGACGGCAGTGATTCCCTTGAGGAACAGAACTGTCCGAAAGGGGATCAGATACAGCCAGTGTCAAGATAGGCGCGAGCCGACTCAACGGTAAACGCTCTGGAAGACTCCCCGACGTGTTCGATGGTGATATCGAGAATGTCCCCTGCGAAAAAGCCGCCCGCCTTCTCAGCCCACTCGATGATCAATACATGTTCCTGATCCATATAATCTTCCAAGCCCAGCTCATACACCGCATCAGCATCTAGCCTATAAAGATCTCCATGAACGATGTCAAGCCTCGCCTTGTAGAGGTTCACCAGCGTGAAGCTGGGGCTCACCACCGAAGAGGGGTCCTCGACCCCGAGCCCCTGTGCGAGCCCTTTGGTGAAGAGGGTTTTTCCCGCACCGAGGTCGCCGTGGAGGAGGACTATCTCTCCACCGTTCAACTTCTCGCCGAGCTTCCTTCCCAGCTCGAAGGTCTGGTCAGGGCTGTTCGTGGTGCAGGTTTGCCTCACCATGGGTGTTCTCTCTTTTCCAGGACGACCACTGCGACCGCAGTGAGATGTTCATGGGAGATGCTCACGTGGGCCGCGGAGACACCGATATCGTCGGCATACTCCCGCGCCCTGTTATGGAAGAGGATCCGTGGGACACCCCGGTCCAGAGCGATCTCGATGTCTCTGAACCGTATTCCCTGGCCGATGCCGGTGCCCAGGGCCTTGGCGGCAGCCTCCTTGGCTGCGAAGCGCGCCGCGAAATGCAGACCGGGGTTGGCCCTGGCCCTGCAGTAGCGGATCTCACCCCGGGTGAACACCCTTTGCTGAAATCGCTCTGCGTACCTTTCCAGGAGGGCATGTATCCGTGAAGCATCCACGACATCGATCCCCACCCCGACGATCATGCGCCCCTCCTGATGGCCAGGATCATATCCCTGATGCGACAGGTGCGCCGGACATCGTGCACGCGCAGGACCTGCACGCCCTGGATTGCCGCCCATGCGCTCACCGCATCCGTGCCCTCCTGCCGTTCATGGACCGGGGCACCCAGGGCAGCCCCGATAAACGACTTTCTGGAGTGGCCGAGCACCAGCGGCACCTCCAGTGATGCGAACTCGCCGATATGGCGGATGAGCCTAAGGTTTCCGGCAAGGTCTTTCCCGAACCCGATGCCCGGATCCGCTAGGATGGAGCGGGGATGAACACCGCCCTGAAGGCAATGCTCGATCTGCTCGTCCAGAAAGGCATAGATGTCACTGATAATGTCGCGGTAGGAGGTGTGATTCTGCATGGTCTCGGGCGTTCCCTGCATATGCATCAGAACAATGCCCGCACCGGTGCTCCGGACGACCTCGAGCATGGATGGATCGTGCTTCAATGCGCTGATATCGTTGATCATGGACGCCCCGGCGTCGATCGCTGCCCTGGCAACCGGGGCGTTCCTCGTATCGATGCTCACAGGGACATCGAGCCTGGACGCGATCGTTCTGATGACCGGAACGACCCGGGCGATCTCGTCATCCATGCCGATCTGCCGCGCGCCGGGCCGCGTCGATTCTCCTCCCACATCGACGATGCCCGCTCCCGACCGTACCATGTCCAGGGCATGATCCACGGCTTTTTCCGGATCGAGCCATGCACCGCCATCCGAGAACGAGTCAGGGGTAAGATTGAGCACTCCCATGATCACCGGGATGTCATGCCAATGGTATTCTTTTCCGAGGAGAGTCAGGCCCAAACCCCGGTCATCCGCAAAGACCTGCTGCTCGATCAGCCCTGCCAGTTCCGCCATGCCCGGCTGGAGTTTCAGCTTTTCCACCAGAAGCCGGTAGTGTCTCAGGTCGCCCATGATGAGACAATCGGAGACCTCGACCCTGCCCGAGATAGCCCCCCGGTGGACCGCCACGTCTCCGCCAAAGGAGAGCATGCTCTGCTTGAGGATGTTGGCGGCGTAGAGCCTGACCCCCTGAACGAGGAGATTCCGGTGATGAAGCTTGGGCTCCATGTAGGGGATCGAGGCCGGGTCGGCGCCGCACGAAAGGATGTCCTGCCCGTTCGCGCCCGCGAGCAGTCTGACCCTAGGCAGTCCCTTCCTGGATGATCTTGTCGATCTCGGCGCCATCAAGGACCTCTTTCTCCAGCAACCGTTTCGCTATCCTGTGCAGGGCATCGATGTTCTCAGTGATGATCTCTTTCGTTTTCTCGTAGCAGCCCATGATAATGGACTTGATTTCCTCGTCGATCTTCTGCGACGTAAGCTCGCTATAGTCCACGCGCTTGGAGATCTCTCTGCCCAGGAACATTTCCTGCTCGACCTTGCCAAAGCTCAACGGGCCCAGCGAGCTCATTCCCCACTCGGTGACCATGTGGCGCGCCATGTCGCTGGCCCGCTCGATGTCGTTGCCCGCTCCGGTGGTCAGGCACCCCAGGGCGACCTCTTCGGCGACCCTGCCTCCCATGAGCACGGAGATGGTGGCCAGGAGATAGTCCTTCTTGTAGGTGTGCCGGTCATCCATGGGAAGCTGCTGGGTCACGCCCATGGCCCTTCCCCGGGGGATGATGCTCACCTTGTAGACCGGATCGGCATTGGGCATCTTCTTGGCCACCAGAGCGTGGCCTGCCTCGTGGTATGCAGTGGCGTTCTTCTCCTCTTCCGAGATGACCATGCTCTTGCGCTCTACGCCCATGAGCACCTTGTCTTTGGCCATCTCCAGATCTTCCATGCTCACCTGGTTGCGCTTCTTGCGGGCCGCGAGCAGTGCCGCCTCATTGACGAGGTTGGACAGGTCGGCGCCCGAGAACCCGGGGGTGGCCTTTGCAAGCACCTGGAGGTTTACATCCTCTGCAAGCGGGATGTTTCGGGAGTGGACCTTGAGGATTCCTTCCCTGCCTTTGACGTCCGGGCTTGCCACCACCACCTGGCGGTCGAACCTTCCGGGGCGCAGGAGCGCGGGGTCGAGCACATCGGGCCGGTTGGTGGCGGCCATGAGGATAACGCCCTCGTTTGATTCGAACCCGTCCATCTCCACCAGGAGCTGATTGAGCGTCTGCTCGCGCTCGTCGTGTCCGCCGCCCAGGCCCGCGCCCCGGTGCCTTCCCACGGCATCGATCTCGTCGATGAATATGATACAGGGCGCATGCTGTTTGCCCTGGGCAAAGAGATCCCGGACCCGGGACGCCCCTACGCCGACGAACATTTCCACAAAATCCGAGCCCGACATGCTGAAAAAGGGCACGCCGGCCTCACCGGCCACGGCCTTTGCCAGCAGGGTCTTGCCGGTGCCCGGAGGCCCAAGCAGGAGCACTCCCTTGGGAATCCGTCCTCCCAGCGAGGTGAACCGTTTGGGCTCCTTGAGGAACTCGATGATCTCCTCCAGCTCTTCCTTTGCCTCGTTTACACCGGCCACATCGGCAAAGGTGATTTTGATGTTGTCCTGAGATATGAGCTTGGCCTTACTCCTGCCGAAGCTCATGGCCTTGGTGCCGCCGGCCTGCATCTGGCGCATGAAGAATATCCATACCCCCACGAGCAGCAGCATGGGGATCCACGAGATGAGCACTGACATGTACCAGGGCGAGTCGTCGCTGGGCTTGGCCGAGATCAGGACATTCTTCTCCGTCAGCCTTTCCACGATTCTCGCATCATCCGGCACATAGGTTTCGAATTGGGTGCCGTCGGTCAGGCTTCCCTTGATCTCGTTGCCCTGGATCACGACCTCCTTGATCTCACCCTTGTCCACCATCTCGATGAACTCGCTGTAGGCAAAGGTCGTCGCCTCACTCGCGGGCTGATTGAAAAGGTGAAAGAGCATCACCATGATCAGTGCGATGACTACCCACAGGGCAATATTTTTAATCGTACCGTTCCCATTTTTCAGGGACTTCTTGTCTGGTGTCAAAGTAAGGTTCTCCTTGATAGTTAGTTCTCTAAGGATGCAAGTGTCGGCAGGACGATGTCGTGATAACTCTCGGATATGCGGGCGAGTGTTTCCGACGCCTCCTGGTGCCTCCCCAAGGCCATGAGAGCGTGGGCCTTATAAAAGAGAGCCTGGTCGCGATAATTCTCCGGCGGACTCTCGAGATCGTTCGAGAGAAACTCCAGGGCCCTTTCCGGTTGCTGACGGTCGAGATGAGCGGCAGTCAGGATCAGAATTGCCTGCCAGTGAAAGATGTCTTTCCGTCCCCAAGTATTGATAAATTCCTGTGCATGGTCGATGGCGGTCGAGGGGTCTTTCTCTCTGTATGACAAAGACGCGAGTCTCAGACGCGCGAGTTTGCCCGCCTTGGTGTCGGCATAGCTCTGCACCAGGTCCGCAGTGATCTGGGGATTGTCTCCCGCGCTGCTCAACGCGCTCATGGCGGAATGTTCCCTGCCCGTTTTCCAGGAATAAAAACCAATGCCGCTCGCCAAGACGACGACCACGATGGTCACCAGGGTGATAAATCGTGTGGGGTTTTCCTTGATCCACTGTATGGCTGACCTGGTTGTTGTGATGAACTCATCAGGCGCATTCAGAAGGTCTTTTCTTGTCGTCTTTGCCATGGGCAATTCTCCTCTTGATATAGGATACATACCATATAGTAACGAACCAGTGGTTCTGTCAATGCGGATCTCCCATCCACCTGGCGGCGCGGGTGTGCGGACAAACTCATAGTTAGTGCTACAGTAGTAAACTGCTATAGGCCGAGCCAATGCCCTGGTGGCTTTACAATGGAAGAGTCCGGCGATTGCCTGGGGTACTTCTTTGATTACTCCTGTAGTATTAGAACCTGCAGCCGAGCCCTAAGCCCACGTGGAAAGTCTCCTGCTCGATCTCCGCGTCGATGCCGGCCAAGCCGCGGCCGGTTTCATCAAAGGTCTGGGTGGCTGGGTCGTTTCCGTACCAGTACTGCACCTGGTCCCCGCTCGTCTTGATGCGCAGCCCCGAGCAGGTGGTGGACGCATACCAGGTGTTGGTGAAGAAATACTGCATGGACAGGGAGAACATCCTTCCGAATCCTGTGCACTCGCTCCGGGAGACCCGCATCCTTCTGAGGTGGTTGTCTTCGTCCTCGGCCCTGGCATAGGGGATATACGAGGTGTCCAGCGCAAGGTAGATCCTCCTGTCCGCGTGAATCCTCAAGGCGGCTCCGATATGGGCGAACCGGTATTCCACGGTATAGGTGGCTGCTGGACCCGATACACTGCCGGTATAGTTGCGCCACGAGTTGTATCCGATCTGCCTTGTGTCATACGCCTTGAAATCCGCCTCCTGGTAGTGGAGCCCCCCTACAAACCCGAAGGAGACGGGAGGCAGCGAGAGAGGAAAGATCCTCACATTCGATCCGAGCAGAAATGCCTTGGAATCCACGGTGCTCCGGGAATAGATGTCCAGCGCGCCATAAGGAACCCAGGCAGGATCCCGCGATTCATTGATCCAGTCGCAGTCTTCCATGAAATGTGCGCTCTCGTTCCAGGATGATGCCTGGATCCGGAACTCCGCTTCGATGAAGTCACGATAGGTGAGAGTATAGCCGGCCCCCAGAAGCCGCATGTCCATGGGCCAGCTCAGACGGCTTATCCCATCATCAGGGGTGATCTCGTATGTGGTTTCTCCCCACAGCGAGCCCACCTCGAAGAGTACGCGGTGGTCGAAGTCTGCAGCGCTCAGGACAGAGAGATGGATCAGGAATAATATCCCGATGGTCGTGATGCCGGTTCTCACGCTCCTCATGAAAGCCCTTCACCTGTGCATGCTCTATCTTTTTCGATGCCGCGGGCGAACCCTGCTATGCGACCCGGAACAGCGGGCAAAGCCGGGACCGGCATGAAAAAGCATAAACAGCTATTTTTTCACCCATCCTTATCACGAGGGAAGATATAAAGGCAAGCCTTTGTTTTCTTTTATGTTCCGCCCTGTCAGGCTGGAGGACGCGGGCGAGAGCGAAACCATGCCAAGGAAAAAAGAGAAGACAGGTTTCCGATATCCTTGTACCAAGCCTTCTTCACCACCAAGGATCGGGATAAGGGCACTGACCTGAGTCTGGCCACGGTCAGCCGGATCACAACCGACCTCAACGGCGGTATATCCGTGGAGAGCCGGCTCCATGGGGTTCGACCTTCACCCTGTATCCAGGCAAGGCAAAGAGATCGAGACTGCGCTGATATCCCTTTGGTCAGAGCAGCAACCTTGCCGGAAAAGAAACGCGGGCCCGGCTGTACCGGACCCTCAGCGAGGAGTGGTTGTCAGACGTTGGCGTGCATCATGTGCATGACCTCATCATATCCAATAGGCGGCACCTCGTGATGCGCCGCAAGGCGTTGTTTCCCCGGAGAGGAAAAGGGGTGTCACGCCGCCTTTTCCTGCACCCATTGCTCATACTTGGGCATCAGGTGCTGTCGGAGCTCACGGGGCGAAGAGGCCTTCCACTTCTTGAGAAAATCGGCAGGGCTCACCCCGGCGTCCTTCATGAGGCCCTGGAGCTTGCTCCACTCGCCTGCGGTGATAGGATGTGTCTCTTCTCCGGACCTTGACTTGGTTTTCTTCCCGCCCCCGGTCTTGGGCGGCTCGTCCTCGGACTGCTTTTTAGGCTTCGGCAGGGCCCAGTCGGGAAGCGCCGGGGGGTTCCACCGGAAAAACACCGGGTTCATCCGGGCCTTCCGGTCGCTGTCGCTCGCGTATGCGACGCCCCGGTGCGAACCGTTCTCGTCGATCTGCGCGAAGGTCGCCTCCAGGTTGTAGAGATATCTGCCGATTCCCCACTGGACAGCGGCCCGTTTCATGGCGTCGGAGAGCCCGCCCTTGACCGACTCGATGTCGGTGTTGTCAGCGCCGTCCCACTTGGTCACCCATTCTCCGTCAATCCGGATTGAGATGCCGCACAGCACTCCGCCGTTGGGGCCGGGGATGAACTGGTTCTTCCAGTTCTCGAGCCCGCAGACTGCATCGAGCCGGTTCTGGATGGCCCGGTTCGTGACATAGGCCAGGACCATGGCCCACGGCCTTCCGTGCCTGTCTATCCCGTTTCTCTGTTCCCGCCACTCGATGTCCTCGGGCGGGAACGGCTCTTTGAGCAAACAGAGATTGATTTCTTTTGACTTTGGCATTGATGGCTCCTTTTTTTGTTTGAAACCTGCGCGGGCAGGACACCCGCACTGGCCGCACACTATTGTTTGTATCTCATGACGCTTTTGGGGCATCCATATAAAAGGGGAATGGTCGAATAACCCCTGTGGCGGCCCCTGCGCTTTGAACTGTCTGGATTGTTACACGATAGGAAATACCCGTACTGCCTTTTCTCTTTGCTGCGATGTTTTCTCACTGTCCGCGAACCCGGCCGCGCCCGTCTGCGGGATTGAGCCGGCCTCAGATCACGTCTGCCGTTGTTTACCGGTCACCAGTGAGACATACTATAGTTCATCCGGAAATCCAAGCACAATATTGAGCCCTGGAATGCTGGAACGATGCGGTTTTAAAGGGGCATGGAGGACAGTGACGCCTGCCATGCCCCTGGTCTTTTTCAAAAAGATTTTACGGTTTTTCTCCGGTTGATTCCGGTCACAGGGCGCCCTCGCTGAGCGATCCGGCGTCAGCCTCCTCTGCCCGCCTGCTGCGGGTGTGCTTGCCGAAGAGCCTTTCGACCAGCACGTAGAACAGGGGCGAGAATATCACCACCAGGACGGTCGCGCTCACCATCCCGCCCAGCACGCTGGTGCCGATGGCGTTCATGGCGCCTGCCCCCGCGCCTGTAGTGACGGCAAGGGGCAGCACACCGAACCCGAAGGCCAGCGAAGTCATGAGGATCGGCCGGAACCGGAGCTTGGCGCCCTCCAGGGTGGCCTCCAGGAGCCCCATGCCCCTTTTCAGCCCGCCCTTGGCGAATTGCACGATCAGGATGGCGTTCTTGGTCGTCAGGCCGAGCGTAGTGAGCAGTCCGATCTGGAAGTAAACGTCATTGGCCAGCCCCCGCATGGTCGATGCCATGATTCCGCCGATGACCCCCAGCGGCAGCACCAGCAGGACCGAGATCGGGATGGTCCAGCTCTCATAGAGCGCAGCAAGGCACAGAAAGATCACAAACACGGAAAAGGCGTAGAGCAGAGGGGCCTGCGAGCTCGACATCCGCTCCTGGTAGGAAAGGCCGGTCCAGTCATAGCCGATGCCCTGGGGCAGCTTCTCCACCGCCTCTTCCATGGCCTGCATGGCCTCGCCCGAGCTCGTCCCGGGCGTCGGCTGCCCCCAGATATTGATGGAGGGAAAGCCGTTGAACCGCGCCAGCTTGGGAGGGCCTGAAATCCACCGGCCCGAGGCGAAGGAGGAGAAGGGTACCATGCCGCCCGATGCGTTGCGCACATAGAGCTTATCCAGGTCTCCGGGCAGCATGCGGTAGGGCGCGTCTGCCTGTACGTACACCCGCTTCACCCGGCCGTTGTGGACAAAGTCGTTCACAAAGGATCCGCCGAAGGAAGCGGACAGACTCCGGTGGATGGAGCTGATAGGGACCCCCAGGGCCCCGGCCTTGTCCCAGTCGATGTCGATGCGGTATTCGGGCACGTCGGCCATGCTGTTGGGCCTCACCGAGGTGGTCCTCGGGTCCTGCGCAGCGATTGCCAGCAGCTGATTCTGCGCCTCCATGAGCTTCTGGTGCCCCAGCCCCCCCCGGTCCAGGAGCTGGAAGTCGAACCCCTCGGCCATGCCCAGTTCGGGCACGGCCGGCGGCTGAAACACGAAGACCATGGCGTTCCTGATGCCTGAAAGGGAGCCCGTGGCCCGCTGCGCGATCGCCTTGACACTCAGGTCGTCACGGTCGCGCTCGTCCCAGTCTTTGAGCTTGATGAATACCATGCCCTGGTTCTGGGCCCTGCCGGAAAATCCCACGCCCGTGATGGTCATGGTGGATTCCACGGCCTCCTGCTCGTGCTCCTTGAAATAGCGCTCGATCTCTCTGGTGACCATCCCGGTCTGCTCCAGGGTCGCGCCCGTGGGCATGATCACCTGGGCGAGCAGGCCGCCCTGGTCCTCGTCCGGCAGATAGGAGGTGGGCATGCGCAGGAACAACAGCCCCATAACGCCCACGATCACCAGAAACACGGCCAGGTAGCGTTTTTTTCGGGAAAGGGAGTGGCCCACCAGCCTCATGTACTGATCTCTGAAGCCGAAGAACATGCGGTCAAACCACCGGAAGAACGGCCTCAGGAAGAAGATCGCATTATCCGCCGGCTCGTGCCCGGCCTTCACCTGCTTGAGGAGCGAGGCGCACAGGACCGGGGTCAGGATCAGGGCCACGACCACGGAGAGCAGCATGGCCGAGATGATGGTGATGGAAAACTGGCGGTAGATAACGCCGGTGGAGCCCGGGAAGAACGCCATGGGGCCGAACACGGCAGAGAGCACCAGCCCGATGCCGATGAGTGCGCTGGTGATCTGCTCCATGGACTTGGCCGTGGCCTCCTTGGGAGGCAGTCCCTCCTCGGTCATGATCCGCTCCACGTTCTCCACCACCACGATGGCGTCATCGACCAGAAGCCCGATCGCCAGCACCATGGCAAACATGGTGAGCATGTTGATGGAGAAGCCGAAGAACCCGAGCACGGCGAAGGTGCCCAGGATGACCACAGGCACGGCGATGGTCGGGATGAGGGTTGCGCGCAAGTTTCCCATGAACAGCCACATCACCAGGAACACGAGCGCGATGGCCTCGAACAGGGTGCGCACCACCTCCATGATGGCCACCTGGATGAACAGGGTGGTGTCGTGGGGATAGACGACCTTGAGCCCTTCCGGAAAGAACCGGCTCATCTCCTCCATCTTGGCCTTGACTGCATCCGCAGTGTCCAGGGCGTTGGTGCCCGAGGCCTGGCGGATGGCGATGCCTGCAGCAGGTTTTCCGTTGTACGCGCCCTCGATGTCGTAGATCTCGGTGCCCAGCTCGGTGCGGCCCACATCGCCGATCCGCACGATCGACCCGTCCGGGTTGGTGCGTATGGGGATCGCGGCGAACTCGTCGGGGGTCGAGAGCATGTTCTGGACTACGATGGAGGCGTTCAGCCGCTGGCCCTCCACGGACGGGACCCCGCCGAACTGGCCTGCCGAGACCTCGACATTGTAGGCTTTGATCGCAGCGATCACGTCCTCGACTGTCAGGCGGTAGTCGGTGAGCTTATCCGGATTGAGCCATACGCGCATGGCATACCCGCCGCCGAATATTTCCACCTCGCCCACGCCGGGCACGCGCGCCAGGACCCGCTCCAGGTTCGACTTGGCGAAGTCTCTTAAGTCCGTGCCGTCCATGCTGCCGGTCTCAGAGATCAGGGCCATGATCATCAGGTAGTTGTGGGTGGATTTGACCACGTTCACGCCCTGGTCCCTCACCACGTCGGGAAGGCTCGAAAGGCTCGACTGCACCTTGTTTTGGACCTGGGACCACGCGACGTCCGGGTTCGTGCCCGGGGCAAAGGTGAGCTCTATGCGCGAGCTGCCTGACGAGTCGCTCGATGCGGACATGTACAGCAGCCTGTCCAGGCCGGTCATCCGCTGCTCGATGACCTGGGTCACGCTGTTCTCAACGGTCTCTGCCGAGGAGCCCGGATAGGAGGTGTAGATAGTGATGGAGGGCGGGGCCATCTCGGGGTACTGGGAGATGGGCAGGCCGTAGATCGAGAGCAGTCCTGCCGCCATGATGATGATGGCGATGACCCACGCAAAGACCGGGCGGTCGAGAAAGAATTTTGAAAGCATGGTGTTTCTCTCCTCTTCAGTTCGAGACCGGTGCCGGGGAGGCTGCAGCGTGCGCCACGGGGAGCTCATCCCCGGCCGAAGGGATAGCCTTGACCTGCATGCCCGGCCTCACCTTGAGCGCTCCCTCGACAATGACCCGGTCTCCGGCACAGAGGCCTGAGGCGACGAGCCACTGGTTGCCCATGGCCCGGTCGATCTCGATCGGGCACTGTCGCACGACCCCGTCACCGTCCACCACCAGCGTCAGCGCGTTGCCCTTAGGGTCGCGCGAAACGGCATTCTGGGGGATCAGGATGGCCTGCCTGTCGATTCCCTCCCTGACCACGGCGCGCACAAACATGCCCGGAAGCAGGACATCGTCGGGATTGGGAAACACTGCCCGCAGCGTGATCGTGCCGGTGGTGGGGTCGACCGTGACATCGCGGAACTCCAAGGTGCCCTCGATGGGGTATTCCGAGCCGTCCTCCAGGATGAGTCCGACTTTTTTCTGGCTTTCTCCCTCGGCAGAGAGGCTGCCGCTTGCGATCCGGTGCTTCAGTCGAAGCAGGTCGACCGTGGACTGGGGAACGTCCACGTAGATCGGATCGAACTGCTGGATGGTTGCCAGCGGCACCGGCTGGTTCATGGTTGCCAGCGCACCTTCGGTCATGTTGGATTTGCCGATCCGACCGGATATCGAGGCCGTGACCCTGGTATAGCCCAGGTTGATCCGGGCCGATTCGACTGCTGCCTCCCAATAGGCGACCTCTGCCTGGGCCTGGCGGGAGATCGAGTCCACATCATCGAAGTCCTGCTGGCTCACCGCTCCACCGGCAAGCAGCTCCCCGTACCGCACGGCTCGCGACTTCAGCGCGGGAAGGTTTGCCTGGGCGCGAGCGAGCGAGGCCGCAGCACTGTCGTATGCCGCCTGAAAGGGTGCCGGATCGATCTGGTAGAGAAGCTGGCCCTCCTTCACGAAAGAACCTTCTTTGAAATGACGTTTCTTGATGATGCCGCTCACCTGAGGCCGGACCTCTGCGATCAGGTGTGCGGAGGTGCGCCCCGGCAGCTCGGTGGTCAGCTCTAGCTGCTGTTCCTTTGCCTCGATGGTCGTCACCTCGGGCGCGGGGGGTGATGTTTGTGTCTGCTGCCGGTCGCATGCGCCGATGAGCAGGGCGAAAACCGCAATGGTCAAGATACAGAGCCGGGCATTCCGGACAGGTTCAGCACAAGGGTTCATCACATTCCTCCAATGTTCTTTCTGGGGTACACATGCCCAAAAACACGGGCTCCATTGATACATGGTCACTCCACCAGACCTTTCAACAGGATATTGAGGATCGCTTCGGGATCTTCCGGAAAGGTCTGATCCTCAGGTTCGTCGAGCCACCGGAAGAGAAAGGCCGTAGTGATCCCGTCGAGCGCCACGGCGAGTGCGTGAGGGTGGGCGATCCTCCTGAACCGGTTTTTCCGCATTCCGCTCTCGAAGACACCGGCCAGGACATTGAGAGCCTCCTCGTGGACCTGCCTGATCCGGGCGCTCAGCTCTGCCATGAGGTCGAAGCTCTCTCCGTATTTCTCGGAGAAGTAGAGCCGGATTAGGGGCACATGAGCACGGAAGATCTCGCCCTTGACCCTGATATAATTCATCAGGCGATCCACCTCGTCATCCTTCTCCTCGATCGCCCCGACAATGGCCGCATGAAAGGCATCGGTCTTTTCAAGGATGAGGGCCTTGTAGAGATCTTCCTTGTTCTTGAAGAACTTATACAGCGTGCCGATGGCGAACTCCGCCTTCGAGGCGATCTCATGCATGGTGACATTGTGATAGCCTTTCTCCGAGAACAGGATCAGCGCAGCATCCAGCATACCCCGCCGCTGCCGGGCCTTCTCCCTTTCGCGCCGGGAAGGCTGCTTTCTACGTCTCACAACATATTCGTTCTGCATGTGATTTCCTCAAGAAACATATACGCGAAAATGAACGCGATGTCATTTCATAGAACAGCGTGTCATTCCAGTCAAGATGATT
>Ga0172382_10001165_pt1 | contig 47795 bp, 32 predicted proteins | sample Leawel138RmetaG_FD_122245 | JGI IMG/M metagenome (GOLD analysis project Ga0172382, IMG submission 122245) | Leachate microbial communities from a municipal landfill in Southern Ontario, Canada - Leachate well 138R metaG | ecosystem: Engineered > Solid waste > Landfill > Unclassified | place... | reverse complement strand
CAATTCGGCTATACCTTGCAGCAAAATGGAATTGGTGCCATGCGCAAGCTCCGGAATCAAGCGGGCGGCATCATAATTGCCTTGCCGCAGATGGGAGAGGCTGAGGAATCTGCGTTGGAATTCAGGGCTTTTGCTCAGCAAAGATTGTTGATTTCCAAACTCCCACACCTCATCATACATCCCTGCTCCATAATATGCCCTCACCATCGCCAGATGTGCATACAGGGAGTCAGACGCAGTTTGGGCATGGTGGTATAGGTAACGCTCATACTCCAGGATAGCGGCAGGATAGCGCTTGTTCTTTAAGAGGTAATCTGCGTAATCTATATTATCTGCCGCTGCCATGCCGGCAAATAGCGTGAATACCACCAAGCAAATAAGACAGATCTTGCTCATGGTACTTGCCTGGATTTGGATGTTGGGATAGGATCCAAGAACCGCTCACCGCCATCGATGTAGAGGCGTGGATACTCATCCAGATCAAATCCACAGCGCAAAAGCCTATCAAAACTCATGATAATACCCTTGAGGAATCCATGCTCATGGATGGCTTCACGACTGTAAACTGAACAAGTGGGGTTCATCCTGCAACGATCCCCATCAATGGGGGAGATCACCTTATCATAAAAAGAAAATAGCCAATTGTGCTCGTGTTGCTCTTCCACTATTTCCTGCACAGGATATATGCGCAGCAGGTGGGCCATATCAGAGGCGACAAGATTGTATCCCCAAGCTGAAAACAATAGTATCAGTAGGAAAAGCACTTTGCTCATGCTACAGGATAAATCTCATATCAATAGTCATAAATAGTTGAAAAAGTGAACAACGCTGCTGCTGCAGTAACTGCCCATCCTATACCTGCATACAGCATATTCTGATTTCTCGCTTTTTTGGAATATGAATATTTGTAGGCAAGGGCATATTCAGTTCCTTTTGTTTCATAAAGCTGTGCTATTACTGCGGCATTGGGTTGTGGATTAGAAATTGCAGCGGCTAACAAGCCAAATACACCACAGGCAAATCCACCGCATCCATACAGCAAATTGCCGCTGGCATCACGCTCACCATCAAGTGTGCCTTGTGCTTCATTAGATAGTGTTTGCGTGTAAGCAGTGGCGGTGGGTTGCTGGGTTTGTGCAGGGGGAGTGTCGTAAAATTCATCGTATTGAGCAAAAAGGTAAGTAACAGATAATGCTATGATCACTACTAAAGCGATCACTTTTATTAGCCGGGCGTGATACATTTTGTCTCCTTAAATATTTGTTTTGTGGCGAGTATCTATGAGTGGGGTAGGGTGCCAATATACAGGTGTATCTACTAATCCAAATCCAAGAGTATTTACAGCCCCACAGCTTCTTCTTTGAGCTCACGTGTCATCAGCTCATAGATGGCTTGATGGGGGTCTTTATCTTCAAAGAGGATATAATATACTTCCTGGGTGATGGGCATCTCCACCTTGTAACGCTGGGCAAGCTCATACACAGAGCGGGTGCTTGCCACACCTTCCGCCACCATCTTCATTTCACTCAGGATGTCTGCCAGTTTGCGTCCCTTCCCAATCTGCACACCCACATGGCGGTTGCGGCTGTTGGGGCTGATGGAGGTGGTGATCAGATCGCCAATGCCGGAAAGCCCCAAAAAGGTTTCGGTGCGTGCCCCTTGAGCCAATCCCAGGCGGCTGATTTCCACTATTCCTCTGGTGAGTAGCGCCCCCATGGAGTTATCCCCAAAGCCCAATCCAGCCAAGATGCCGGCGGCAATGGCGATTACGTTTTTGACGGCTCCGCCTATTTCCACACCGATGAGGTCTTCCGTGCGATACACTCTGAACCAGCTATTGCTAAAAAGCTGTTGCAGCATGATCAATCTCTCTTGCGAGTGCCCTGCCACTACCACGGTGGTGGGGATTTCACGGCTCACCTCCTCGGCATGGCTGGGACCGGAGAGGGCGCAGATGAGATGATGGGCAGCAGGGGGCAAAACCTCCATGAGGATTTGGTCGATGCGGAGCAGGGTGTTTTGTTCTATGCCTTTGGCTACGTTTACGATTGCCTGGAGGCTTTCTGATAGCCAGATTCGCTCTTGGAGATGGGGTGGGATGCTCTCAAGGGTGCTGCGGATAAACTGGGTGGGCGTTGCCAATACTATAACCTCTGCCTCCCATGCGGCAAGCTCTTCAAAAGAGCCGGTAAATTGAACGCTGTGGGGGAGGGTGATATTGGGTAGTAAGGCAGGATTTGCATGGGTTTCCTGCAGGGTTTTGAGCCATTGGGCGTTAAATTCCCAAATCAGGACTTGGTGATCATTGAGGGCAAGGATGCGAGCCAGCGCCAGCCCCCAGCCTCCGCCTCCGATTACGGCTATGCGCATTGCAGGTTAGCTCTTGGGGTCGTCTTTGGGAAATACTATTTTGCAGATGCCCATCAGATCATCATCGTCATCGTCGTCATCATCGTCAAACAGATCGTCATCGTCATCCTCTGTCATCCAATAGGGGCAAAATAGGGCGTCTTCCTTAAAATCCCATCCATCCACATTTTTTAAGCCAAATTGCTCCAAGAGAGAGGCTTCCCAAAATGAGTAGTAAATCGTGCCATCCTCTTCACCCCAAACGAGGATAGGCGTCTTATAGTGGCGCAGCTCGATTTTGTGATTTTCCACAAGATCGAGGAATTCCTTGATTTTCTTGATGTTCTGCTCTTGTTTGTATTCCATGTATCATCCTCAGAAATGATATTTTGCCATTGCCTGTATCCGGTTTTCGCTATAAGGCTTCAGCCGGCGTATGGAGGCATTGGTGGATTCTATATTCCTGAGGTGGTGAGAATAGTCAAGCAGAATATTCCAATTATTGTTGATTTTAAAGTTTATTCCCGCGGTGGTGCTATAAATCTTGTCAATTCGGCCGCCGTTCCAAGTGTCTTTTGTTTGGTAAAAGCGTTCTTCAAAGCTGTAGGAAAGCGATGGATGCCAGCGGGCGGGGCTCTTTTTACTGTCGTCCAAGGGCATCTCCTTGAGGCGGATGGAGGCGGTGTAGATATTGCTTTCGTAGGAGGAATTGTGGTGCGCCGGCTCTTTGTTCCAGTTATCAAAGATGCGGTATTGGTAACTGGCATCCAGGATGAAGAGGGGAAAGTTTTGCCGGATTCCCAAGCCAGTGGTCTTGGCATCACCATCATACTCTGTAAAGTGTTGATTGTAGAAATACTCTTCATAGCGGAAATTGGCGCGCAGGGTGGTCTTTGCCAAGGGCTTCACATTCAGATCTGCCCGGTAGAGATTGCGGGAATAGGAGTAGTTTTCCAGCTCGCCAGAGCCGTTGGTATCCACATAATCCTTCACATAGCTGTGGGGATAATAGCCATACAGCAGCTTGAAATCCCAGTAATAACGTTTCACTGCTATGCGTGCCAGGATATCGCGACGCCATTTATCCGTGTTGGAGATGTTTTGGGAGAGGCTGGCGGTGAGGGAGGGCTCGAAGCGATACCACTTGTAGCGCAGGGGATATACAAGATCAACCTGGGTCTTTAGCGTTAGATCATCAGTGGTGCGTGCATATTCCAGATTGGGATGCTGGGCATCAAAGCGATCAAAATCGTATTCAGAAAGCTGGAACACGTTGTCTGAATACTGTGCTCCAAAGCTTACCGATCCTTCAAACTGGGCAAAGATGGGCATGGCAAGCAAACACAGGAGCCAGATCATGATGATGGGCATAAAGTTGCGCGTGGAACGCGGTTTGCCCAGCTTTTTATCCGGGATTTCCTGTTGGGGACTATCCGTTTTATTGCTGGTATCCACGGCAGGTGTTTCAGTTATTTTTGGCACCTTGTCGGGGTCAGCAGGAGAATATCTGGAGGGATTTTGCATTGTGTTTTCTCAATTTGCTTTTAGCAGTACGGGGCGTCCCAGGAAGAGGTGATCGCTCTTGGCTCTAAATTCTATTATCGATCTGTCTTCATTGAGGGGCAGCTCCACTTTTTTGCCAATGGTGAGGTGACGTATTCCCGGCACAGAATAGGTGGTGGTGCGCTTGATGGTAAATTCGTGGGTTTGCGCCAGCTCTCCATTCACATATACTTCAAAGACAGGGACGGTGATATCCAAGAGGCGTGCCCTCACATACACGATGGCATTGCGTTTGTTATTGAGGGTAAAGCGCAGGGGTTGATCCGGCGTGAAGCTGTAATAATCGCTGCTATTGCCGTTGCGGGTCATCGTCAGTATTCCGCTGTGGGCATTCACGTGGAGGTTGGGAAGCTGTTTGGCTGTCACAGGTTTTGCCTTGGGTTTTGGGAGAGGCGTCCAGAATGCTCTGAAATAGATGCTGCGGTCATAGCATAAGATTTGCATCTCTTTGGTTCCCTCTGGAATGGGGATGCTTACGCTTTCATAGAGGTAATATCCATCCATCCTCTCTTTGAGGGTGAGAGCGTGGGTGGTTTGTTTTTTATCGATAATGCTGATAACTTGAGGCTTTTTGAGGGGTTCGATGGCAAAGCTGCGCAGCTCAATTTCGCTGATATCAGTCACGTTCAATTTCATGCTCTTTTCGGGTAGGGAGCGATAGTAATAGAAGTTTCCGTCATCATTTTTGAGCAGGCGGCTATTGCCGGGGTTATCAAATGCCAAAGCTTTGGGTTTGGCTTGCAATGCAGCCAGCACTGCCAGCATCAAAGCCATCACAATGATAATCTTTTTGTATTGCATTATGTATCTCCAATGGTTTGGGTAATGGCGTGAAAGGGATGAACAGCTATTCATTTGGCTTACAATTCCTCATCCGGATCCACTATGTTTGCCATAAAACGGCGATCATGACGATCGAAAATAATCACTATAATAATGGCTGCCAAAAGGACTGCCAATGCTATCGTTGCCACTGTTACATTGTGTTTGCGCTTGGTGAATGCGGGACCTTGACCGGGGATGGGTATCATCTCCTGGGTGGAAGCCACGTCATACTTTTTTGCCCAACGCTGGATGCGGCGGATATGCAGCACGGGCACATTCTGCCTTGCCATCACCATCATGATGCCTTCTTTTTCAAAGGGCTTTTCTGCCAATTTTTTGTTGATCCCCTCAGGAATCAATTTGGCGTTTGGCTCGGAACCAACGTTGGCAAGTCCACCACCGATATTCACGAAGAGGCGATAGCGCTTGCCTTTGGGGATCAATTCACGATAGGCACCTTCGCGCAGGGATACGTTTTCCTCCAGGGTGGCGCCCACCAGCATGGGGGTGGAATTGCGCACCATGGCTTCGCTGAGGCGTTGGATTCCATTGTCAGACAGCCCAATGGCAAGGTCTTCTTTTCCTCCAAATGAGGCATAGGAAGTGCTAAAATCGATGAGTTTGTGCTTCTTAAGAATGGCTTCGATATCCAGCCAGGTAAAATCCTCACGGTTGGCTCCATAAGAAGCAGAGGAGACAGCGGTGATGATGGAAGGCTGAAGCTCCATCGCACTAATGGCGGCATATAGCGCCAGATTAACGGCGGGGTTGGAGCCCGTGATGCCAACGGCGATGTGATCCCCTGCCTGCAACTTTTCCTTGGTAAATTCTTCGATAAAGATGGCAGCCAGATTTGGGTTCAAAGCCGCCTGTTTGTCAGAAAGCAGGCCACGGTCTGTGGTGATGGCGGAAAGGCGGGTACCGATGAGGCCTGTGTGGAAGGGGTCATCTATGGCGTCAAATTCGTAACCGGATTCTTGCAGCTCCACCTTGATGGTATCCATAAAGGCTTGCATCAAATGGGCTGCCTGCACCTTTTGTTCATAGTGATCTGTTTTGATTTCCACATAGCTGTATTGAGCCCACACAAAGAGGGCTATGCTCAATGCAAAGAGCGCTATCAGAGACCAAATGGATTTGAGAGAGGGACGATACATGCTCACACTTCACCTCCAAAAACCACCATCAGGGTAAGGCGCACCAAAACGGCAGCCACACCCATCGTGGAAAGTGTTTTCCAAAAACCTTGGCGTTCAAACCAATTGGCAATCAGGCCAGGCACGATATAACCAATGGATTGCATTTGCAGGGTGTAAACGGTGACATTTTTGATCACCAAAAGACGTATCGCCCAGCCTAAGATGAAACCAATCAAGATGCTCAACACCATCCGGCGTTTGCCAAAAAGGAGGGTAAAACTGCCGATAATGCGTATGATGCCCCAGGTGAGCAGGCTCACCAACAGGGTGCCCAATATCTGCATGGGTTTATCCAAATATAGCGCCACATAGCCGGGCACCACTATGCCACCGGCTGAGGCACCAAGTAGCTCGCTAAAAATGAGGCTAACGATAACGCCTATGCCTACAGCGGCTTGAACTACTGCATCAACCACTTGAGACTCCTTGTTTTTGAACTTTCTTTTCTGCTTGAACTCTGTGCCGGAAGTGTGCCACGATTTGGGCACCATATTTGATTCTGCCAGCAATATTGCCTATGCCCAATACATGGGATTCCCGGTTTGTAAGCTCCCATACCTTTCTATAAACCGCTTCCGGCAAGGGCTCGCCCATGGGGATTAGCTTTTCGCGAGGAACACCTGCGCTCAAGGCATAAGCCTCCACCTTTTCTGGGATCTCACCGGTAAGGAGCAGATAACTATAATCCAATTCCATTACGGCATCCACCAATTGTTCGCTTCTAAACAAGCGGTCTGAACGGCTGTTCAAGATTACAATCTTTTCCACGTTGTTCAGCTGTCCCGTCACCATATCGATGATGCGGGCGGTGGATTTGGGATCATTGGCAGCAAATACATTATAAAAGTGTATTTTCTTATTCCTGTCATTGATCTCATACTTACGCAGGGCACCGGGATCGGGATTGGCACTTTGCATGCCCTTCAGCGCCACATCACGCGGTACACCCGCCTCAGCACACACGGCAAGAGCCAGTTGCACGTTCTCTGCATGTTCGATATAGCGAAATTGTGCCAGCTCTTCCTGGGTGATATCATGAGGGCGAATCTGATGGATGCGGGTGTGTCTGCGTTTTGCCACTTTGTCCAAAATCACAAAATGCTCATTCTCCGCAGTGTAACACACCCCACGGCTGGGAATGGTGTTGGAAAGGCTCATCGTAACGCTCTGCACTGTGCTGCCCATCAGATCAAGGTGATCAGGACGGCAGTTGGTGATCACGGAGATGGTGGATTTTACAAACTTCCGCTCTGTAATCCACTGAAATACAGGATTTACCGCCATACACTCGATGACGATGGCTTGGGGCTGATGCTCCAGCGCTTCTCGGAAGATATACTTTTGTTCGATGATGTTTGCACCCATCAGCCGGATGATGGCAGCTTCCCGGGCATCAGGCAAAACCACGCGGGGCAAAGTGCCCGTGATTTTGGCAATGGTCTTGATGTCGCCAGCTCGCAAGCCAGCGGCAATCAGCCGGGTAACACTGGATTTTCCGCGGGTTCCATTGACATGGATGCGGATGGGGATGCTTTTCACCTTGCGCAGATGGCGGCGATATTCCCAAATCCAATTGAGGATTAGGATTACCGTTGCCAAAATCAATATTGTCATCTATTCCTCTGGTGTTATTAAAATCTTTAGGCGGATACAAATCCACAATCTTAAATATTCTTGTCCTACATCAATGCAATATCCATTCCATGTACAAGACAATCGAGCCATATTGCCGAATCCTAAAAGAAGGATATCAGAGATTTGCGAATGCGTTTGGTGAAAACCACCAGAAAGAGAGTGAAACCTATCATCAACGTGGATAATGAATTAATGGTGGTGATGGTGCCCCTGCGGATGGTTCCCTCCACATAGATGGGCAGGGTGTCAAAGCCTCTGCCCGAGGTGAAAAAGGTGATAATAAAATCATCGATGGAGAGGGTGAAAGACAACAGGGCGGCGGCAATCACTCCCGGCATGATGAGGGGCAGCTTCACCTTGAAGAAGGTGGTGCGCGGTTTGGCGCCCAAATCCATCGCCGCCTCGATGAGGGAATAATCAAAATCTTCCAAGCGGGATTGGATGACAATCACGGCATAGGATACGCAGAAGGTGATATGGGCTATCAACACCGTTACCATGCCGGTATTTACACGTAGAAAGTTAAAGAGGAGGGCAAGCGAGACGCCCATCAGGATATCTGGGATCACCAGCGGCGCATAGAGCAAGCCCATAAAGCCCCTGCGTCCTTTCAAGCGTTTATTCTCCAAGCCCAAAGCCGTGATCAATCCTAAAAGCGTAGATATCACAGTGCTGAGAATGGCAATTAGCATCGTATTCCAAAATGCCTCTTTGATGGCGGCGTTTTCCCACAATTGGGCATAGTATTTGAAGGTGAAGCCCTTCCAGGAAGTGATGATGCGGGCATCGTTGAAACTAAAGATAATGAGGATCAGGATGGGGATATACAAGAAGATCATCACAAAGGTGAAGACCGTGAGATTCATCCCCTTAAAAAAGCTGGAAAGACGTGGCAGTTTCATCCAAACCTCTTTGTCTTCTGCCTGTTTTGATACAGATAATACCCTGCCAAAAGGCAGACAGCCACCAAGATCAGGAGGGTAAAGCTAAGCGCAGATGCCATGGGCCAATTGCGGGGGATATTCTTGATTTTGTAGGTAATCACCTGCCCCACATACAGCGAACGCTGGTCTCCCACCAATTGCGGGATCAGATAAGCCCCCAAAGCCGGGATAAATACCAACAGCACTCCCGCAAAGATGCCTCCCATGCTGAGCGGCAGGGTGATCTTAAAAAAGGCTTTCACCTCGTTGGCTCCCAGATCCATTGCCGCATGCAACAGGGTGAAATCCAGCTTTTCCAACACGCTATACAGCGGCAGGATCATATATGGCAGATACACATATACCATCACCAGGATCACTGCCCAATCCGTGCGCATAATCTCCAGCGGCTGCGAGATGAGCCCAAGGGAAATCAGAAAGTCGTTCAAGACCCCATTGTAAGACAGGAAGATGCGCCAGGAGAAGATGCGGATGATGAGGTTGGTCCAAAAGGGGATGATGATGAATACCAGGAGGGTATTGCGCAACTTTTCCTTGGCTCTGGCGATAAAATATGCCACAGGATAGCCCAAGAGGATGCAAAGCACGGTGGTGAGCAGTGCCATCCTAAACGAAACATAAAAAGGTCTGAAATAAGTGCCATCCACTATCTGCCTATATGCATCCAAGGAAAATTCGAACTTGATATCAAATATATCAGGGGTCAGAAAACCATAAATCAAGACTATGAAATAGGGCACCAAAAAGAAGATGGTGAGCCACAAAAGAGCCGGCGCTGCCAAGATATAATCTATCTTCTGATTGAAGCTGTTTACAGGCTTGATTTCGCGTTTATCTCTCATGACTACTGTTCCTCAGCGATATTGCGGCTTTGCTCGCGCTTGCCAAAGCGAGGCGGGTGTACCATGCTCTCGGATGCGTATGCTGCTTCATCAGGCATTTCGTCTATCAGCCAGCTATCTGTATCATGCCAAAACAGCCACACCTCTTCATCCCAGTCCAAAGCCGTGTCATCAAAATATACCCGTTTGTGTTGGCTGAATACGCGGAATTTTAGCTTGCCCACCGTGACGATATATTGTGTATGGCTGCCCAAATAAAGGATATCTTCGATGGACCCTTTCAACACGTTGATATCGTCTTGAATACGGGGTTTATTGCGGGAGATGGCTATCTTTTCAGGACGCAGGGATACCGTGAGCTGTTGCCCCACTTCCGGACGGAAATGGAAGGTGGAATCAATCTCAAAAAACTCGCCATCACCCATATTACAGCGCAGTTGGATATATTCATCCTCAATGCCAATTACCTGCCCGGTGATGAGGTTGGTTTCCCCGATAAAGTATGCCGAGAAGATGCTGGCTGGGCGCTCATAGATATCATCGGGCGGACCTGCCTGCACCACCTTGCCCTTATCCATCACCGCCACGCGGTCGCTGATACTCATCGCCTCGCCCTGATCGTGGGTCACATAGATAAAGGTGATGCCCACGGCATCGTGGATGTTCATCAATTCAATCAGCATGTGCTGGCGCAGTTTCAGATCCAGCGCTGCCAAGGGTTCATCCAAAAGCAGCACCTTGGGTTTGTTGATCAGTGCCCTGGCAATTGCCACCCGCTGCTTTTGCCCTCCGCTCATTTGCGCCGGATACTTGGCAGATTGATCCTCCATCTTCACCAATTGCAGCATTTCGCTCACGCGGCTCTGAATCTCCGGCAAAGGCACCTTGCGGATTTTGAGCCCAAAAGCCACGTTGTCCCACACGGTCATATGAGGGAACAGCGAATAGTTTTGGAAGATGGTATTCACTGGGCGTTTATACGGAGGCAGATCGGTGATATCTTCATCCCCGATAAAGATATTGCCTCTCAGAGGGGTTTCAAAACCTGCTATCATCCTCAGCAGGGTGGTTTTGCCACAACCGCTGGGTCCCAAAAAGGAAAAGAGCTCGCCGGAACGGATGGTGAGATCCACTCCATCCACAGCCAGAAAGCCATCAAAATCTTTGCTGATATTTTGTATTCTGATCTCTTCCAATCTCAGCTCCTTACTTCATTCTTAAGATCTTGTTTGTGGCAAGCACCCGCCTGCCGTCATACAGTTTAACCAGATAAATACCGGATGCCACATTATTGCCGTGTTGGTCTCTGCCATCCCAGGGTACGGGCTGCCCGCTGATATCTTCTCTGTTCAATTCCTTTTCCCATACAAGCTGACCGCGCAGGTTGTGGATGGCAAGGCGCAGCTGAGCCGTCTCTTGTTTGATGCCTGTCAGATTGATATTTGCCTGCTGTGCAAAGGGATTGGGATACACATTCAGGGAAATGGGATTTGCCACAGGAGTATCCGCCGGAGTTGAGGCAAAACCAGTGTAAACACGGAAGTCATCTATATACACACCGTCTCCATTGAGGTTGCCATCACTGTAGAAAAGGAATCTCAGATAAAGGATGGAGCCGATGAATTTATTCAGACTATAGCTCTTCAAGCTCCAATCAGAAAACTCCATAAATGTATCCAGGATAATCCAATTCTGATCATCAAAGCTATACTGCAGGTGGCAATGATCTATATCCTGCGCCAGATCATGCCGGATATAAAACTGCAAATCCACGTTATCCACACCATCCAAAAGCAGGGGGTCTGCCAGCTTGCACCAGCTATTAACATTGGGGGCATAGTTTCCGTTGGGGCTGTCTGTTAAAGAGTGGCTTCCTTCCCATGCGTGTAAGGAGGATGTGCCCCAGTTTCCGGTTGTGATCCACAAAGCCATCCCGGATTCAAAGCTATCGTTCAAGTCCGCATATTCATTAAGTCTGAACAAGATATTGGGTGTGTCTATCTGCCGCGTATAACGCAGGGTGGAAAATCCCAGTTTAGTAATCGTGACGCTGTATTCTCCGGGATAAAACTCCGGTATCACTATCAAACCATCGCCATTAGAAAGATACACGTGCTGGGGGTCACTTTCAAATATCAGGCTGGCATCTGCCACTGGCTGATCCAAGACATCCACTATTGTGATCTGTAAAGCTATGGGGTAGGTGGGTTCCAGCTGTATATCTTCCACAGTCACGGCATCAGGCAGGATTGTCACCACCCTGCTTTGGGTCTGATAGCCCGGCAATATATAGCGCACCAGATGTTGTCCCTCCGGCAGCAACCTGTAATATGTACCAAAGCTGGCATTGGCATAAAGAGCCGGATAGCCTTGGGGAAGATCGTCGTAGTCTTGCACCCAAATCCGGGCTGGCAAGGGCTGACCCGTAACGGCATCCGTCACATGCCCCGTCAGCATTTTCTTTTGCCCTCTTTTCAGCAACATCATGGCACCATTGAGGTTTTGTGCGGTTATCTGAGGTATATCGTAAAGGTGAGGAATAAATGTCGTTGCCATCTCCACCGTAAAGGCAAAGGCACCGGTCACGCCATATATCCAATCATCAGAACTACCGCTCACAGGATACAGCTGCCAGGAGGGCATCGCGTCGTAGTACTGGTTTGTGGAATTATGTTTGAGGATCTGCCCGGCAATCTCTTGTGCCAGCGTGCGCAATTCATAGCTATCGGGAGCCACCAGATCCATTAGATAGCCAAAGGGGTATAACACATACTGTCCATGCGTATGATAGCTAATTCCTGCCAAAAACCGACGTGAAGAAAGCAGATTGGCAAGGGCTTGCGTCTCTGGTTCACTAAAGGGACCTGGACCGTGATAAGATGGCCAATACTGTAAATCTGTAGTGTTGGAATATCCCCAGCGATACCCATAGTTGCGATTCAAATCCACTCCATCAGCACCCATGCCAGAAGCATAGTCAGTGTCAAAGCTATGATTACCATTGTTGTCCCGCATATTCTTGCGCCACCATATATCCTGCTGATCCAGCACGATTTTGTGACCATTGGGATTGAGGAGCGGCACTATCCACACCTCGCTCTCATCCAAGATGGTGGTCACATCCGGATGGATGCCATAATTTTCCACCAAATGCTCCAGGATCACAAAACACATTTCTGTGGATATTGGCTCTCGGGCATGATGCTCGCCCACAAAATAAAAGGCATATTTATCCAGGCTCTGGGTCACATCTGCACTCACCTTAACCGTCCAGATACTGTGGTCAAAACTGTTATAAAAAGGGTAATCCTCCCTATATATCTTGCCCCAGCTATCCCCAATGTTGTGCACCTGCACCAGATTGGGATATTGCGCCTGCAGCTGGTGCAAATCAGACACCACCTGATTGTAATCGCGATAACCGGGTATGTCACGTTGAGGAGCGAGGTTTGCCAGCAATTGGCTTTGAGTCTGCGTCACATACCATGCAGGGTTTTCTTGTTTAAGCTGGGCAAAAGTGGCGTTATCCACCACCAGGTCCAGATACTCTCCGGGTCTTACTGAAGCCACGTCATAACCATTGGCGTCATAATAATACGCCATGTCTGATGTGGCATTATCCAGGCGCACCACCATCTTTTCCATGCCAAGAAGAGGGATTGAAAAAAGAGCTAAGGTGATGATACAAGATAGCAATACAAATCTACGCATTAATCTAAGTCCTTATTTTTATAAGCTCAAAAAAAACAGTGGGGAGCACCGGGTGGTGTCCCCACTGATCGGAGGGCATTCTATGTAGGGTCTGTAGGCTTACGGTTATGTTATTTTGGTGGCATAATCTGTCAAGCCCAAAAAAGGTATTAATTACAACAAGATTGTTGATTCTATTCAACACCATCAGTCCAGCAAGCTCATTTTGCGTGTTTTAACACTGCCGTTTTGTTCCACATGCAGAAGGTAGATGCCACGAGGCAACGCCTTGCCATTATTGGCATTACCGTCCCAGCTAAGCTGTCCGAATCCATCCCTGTCAGCCATCTTTTCACCACTCGCCACCAGCTGTCCCCGAATGTTGAAAATACTCCACGTTATTCTTCCTTTGGGCTGCGCTTGATAGCTTATCTTCACGCCCTGCTTTCCAGATTGAAACGGATTGGGGTGTATGCTGAGGATATCCAGTGAAAGCGCAGGAATGGTATTGTCATCGTTATTAACTGTCTTTAAGGGGATGCTTTGCCACGAATACATATCTGGATAGAATGTATAATTGGGAGGATTGGCTATATCATAAGCTATGATTTGATAATATAGAAAGCTGTCATCAGCTTCAAACTCCGGATAATAATCGAAGCGATAAAGCCCTTCGCCCATATCCTCCATAGGTATTTCAAACACTGGCTGGCTTTCTGTATAATAGCTAAAATACACTACACCCACACCCGTATCATCCGTCACTATTGCATTAAATGTGACGTGACCAGCATCGCTGGCAATATAATCCACCGGAGGTTCATGGCTGATGGTGGGAGGTCTCTGATCCGGTGCGATATAAAACATGTGGGTATCCCAGGCACCGGTGAAAGGATGATCCAGGCTGCGTCCGGATTGATCTGCCGCATGGATAAAGTAGCGGATGGTATCCCCGGGGGCAAAGCCACCCAACATCGTTGTAAAATCACCATTGCCCAGCTCCTGCAAGAGCTCAGCCTGCCATTCTCCCCGGTTCACTTTATACACCACCTTCAGGGAATCGCCATACAGAGGCTGCCCGCTATACGCCTTGATCTGGGCATTTATGGAAAAAACCTCATCCAATCCCTGCTCTCCCCACAGCGGTTGATGGCTGATATACAGCATCTCTCTATCAGGGATTTCATGCGTGCGGCAATGCAGGGCATCGGTGGATTCCCACGGCGTCATATATGCTCCGGGCACACCTATCACCTCATATCCGGGCAAGGCATCACGGTACACATCCAAAGCCGCAGCGTCATGGCTGCTGTTCATGGTGGGCACAAACACCTTTTTATTCACGATCAAGGAGTTGGAATAAGGCTGATTCTGAGGAGTATTCACCCGATACACCTTCCAGGGATATCCCCAGGCACAATTGCGCGTGGCAAAATAATTCGCCGCCTGCTCGATGGCGTTGTATTGGGCGTGGGAGGCGGGAACGCTGCGCACCAACACCTTATCCGGAGCCAAAAACTTGCCCCAGCAATCTATGTGATCTATATAGGTATTATTCGGATCTGGAATGCCATAAAACTCCTCTGCTCCCATATATTGCTGCATGATATTATTCACGCCGGTTTGCCCCAGGGAGCTGTTTTCATTATACACCAGGGTGGTTTGGGCTACGATATTGATGCCATCCGTCATATAATTACCGCCGGTTTGCTGCAGGGGCATGGCGTAATAGGGATAGTCTTCCTGATTGGCAAAATACTGTGGTATCTGGTTATCCAAAGGCCGGGGGCGGTTGTACACAAAATCCATCACGGCAAATTCGTTATTGCCATCAATGATGAACCAGGGCGCATAATCTCGCGTCCAATAGCTATCTGTGCTCACCCTCATGAAGGTGACCTTATCCATATTCACGCCGCCATTGGTAAAGGAAGTGGTGGCAGAATTCTGCTGGGAAGTGGAAGATACCAGACAGATTACTTCCGCGGTATTGGAAAGATGCGCCACCAGCGCCACCGGAATCCCCAGGGGATAGCGCACCATCACATGGGATGTGGGCTCAAACTCTGCCACCGGGCGCACCGGTCCCACGGGAGGATCGGTAGCACGGAGGCTGGCTTGATAGTTGATTGTATCACTTGGCAACACCTGATGTGCTGTCACATTTACACATGTAGCCAAGATTATTATTGTTATCAGTAGCCCAATACGGGGCAGGGATCTTGTCATCTTGCTTTACTCCAATCAGTTTCACATAGTTTTATCATAGGACACATACAATTTTCATGCCTATTTTGTCAATATAATAGCGCAAGGGCATCATCCAACACCCCAAATGGCATGTATCTTACCCTTGTATATGATGAGGAGTTCATCCTAAGTTTAGCTTGGATAATCTTGCCCGATACTCTTCTTCTTTTTCCAGCTCCCCGGTTTTGCCATACAAATCCACAATGCTTTCAATGGTATCCTTTACAGACGAGTGCGTTACGCCTAAGTTGTTTTCCCTGATTTCCAACACTTTGTGGAACATGGGTTCAGCTTCCCCCATTTTGCCCTGTGCCACATAAAGCTTTGCCAGGCTAAACAAAGATAAAGCTGTGGTGGGGTGTTCCAAGCCATTTACCTTCAAATTAATACTATGCGCGCGGGTCAAGAGCGGTTCAGCTTCCTCATACCTCTTTAATACTATAAATACCATCCCCAGGTTCGTGAGAACAGGTGCGGTAAACCAGAAATCCTTATCATAGTGCTTATCCAGCAAAGACAATGCTTCCAGGAAGGTGCTTTCCGCCTGTGCATAGTCTTTTTTAATTGAATACAGATGAGCCAGATTGTTCAGCCTATCGGGCACATTTGAAGATTTGGGATCCAAGGCAATCTCTATTTGTAAAGATCTCCTTAGCAGCTCCTCACTCTCCTCAAACCTTCCGATATCCTTGTAAAACCTGCCCAGATTGTTTATATATGGCGATAAAAGAGTACTATCCTTGCCATGATGGGTCTCATTTATTTCCAACACATGCAGATAGATGGATTCAATCTGTGAAAAATCCCTTAAGTAATGATACAATAAACCCAAGTGAAACAGGGCTTCCGCATATTCAGTGCTGTTTTTGCCCAAGGTCAGTTCCCAAAGTTCTACGGATTTTTGGAAGTTTTGCTCCGAACGCACCAATAGAAAAGCACTCCAATAATGCTCTCCAGCTTTATCATAGTATTCCGCAGCCTTGGTCAATATATTCCCCTTCTCAAAGTGACTGGCTATTTCCTCTGCATTTTTATACAGGGATTTGGCATATACTATTTCCATTGCCTCAGCTGCTGTTTGATGCAGGCGCTGCAATTTGTCGCTTAGCATCCTTTGATATACCACATCTTTGATCAGGAAATGAGAAAATACATAGTGCTGTTCATCCAGTTCTGTCCAGATGCGGTTTTTCACCCCTTCCTCCAATTCAGAATCCGGATTTGCATTCAGCATCTCCGTCAGCACCTTCACGTTGAATTCTATCCCCAACACACTGGCATTGAACATACATTCCTGAACCTTGTCCCCAAGGCGGTCGATGCGACTATTTATAATATCACTGATGCCAAAGGAGCCCAGATATCCCACTTCCCCTGTCAATCTGCCTTGGTCGTCAATATCCCCACTTTCAATCAGGTAGGAGGCAAGTTGCTCGATAAATAGGGGATTACCCATGGAACGGGAGTATATCAGTTGCCGTGTATCAGCGGGGATATCATCCATTCTCAGCATGGTTTTAATCAATTCCACGCTGTCCGCATAGTTCAGTGATGCCAGCTCGATATCGATTCTCTTGAAACCCGCAATCGCCAAATCCACTTTTTCCCCATTATCCAGATAGCGGCAGGGGCTCACAATAACGATGGGATGGGTATATTGATCATGCAAAGCTTGCAAATAATACTTACTGTCTGCATCTATCCATTGTCCATCATCCAGGTGAACAAGCACAGGTTTGGTCTTTGCCAGGTGCCCCATCAAAAGGGCAAAGGCAATTCTGGATTGCCTTGGCTTGTCTTGTGGAGGGATGGTACTCCAGACAGATTGCGACCATTCATATCCCAAAAGCGAGGCTATAACGGATTCTATACGCTGCATTTGAGGTTCATCCCCGGCTATGGAATCCCACATTCTTCTAAAATTAGCAATCCCAGTTTCCTCTGGTAAATGAGGATCATAAGCAAAAAAGGAGCGCACGATCTGTTTCACGGCATCCAATGGTTTTGTGAGGATTGCATCGCAAGTTATGTAAAATTTGTGATGGGTATCTGTTGCATAGACTGCCAATGCCTCTTGAGCCAGCCTGCTTTTGCCAATACCCGGATCACCGGAGATATAGACTATGGTATTTTCTACACTGCCAAAGATCTCTGATCTTATCAAGGCAATTTCATCATTTCTGCCCACAAACGGGCTTTCCTGATACCACACGGGCTCTGCCAGCCGTTGGCTTAATCTGTAATACCGAACCTGACTTGCAAAGCCTTTCAGCTCCATGGAGCCAAGATACTGTAGATCATAGCAAGCATTCAGCTCTTGCCAGAGATAAGAACCGGTTAAGACCTCGCCCTGCACCGCTTTGCCCATCAATCTGGAGGCAAGATTGAGGGGTTGCCCCAAGGCAGTGTATTCTGGGATTTCCCCGCTTTCGATATAACCTGCAAACACGCTTCCACAGCTGATCCCCAAAGCTAACTCTGGAATCTCTTTTACTATTTCCAAAGAAAAATTACAAACACGCTCCAAAGTCTTGCCTATGTTTATGGGCAGCCCAAAAATAATGACGGCTATCAGCCCCTTGTCTGTAGCATCATACTTGTTTACAAAACCACCGTATTTATCAGCACAGCTCTGAATCATGCTGATTGTCTTCTCCCAGTCACCCGGCTCTATGCCCTCAAGATTGGCAAAACAAAAAGCAGCATTGCGAATTTCATTTTGTGGCTTGGCTGCCCTGAATTTGGGATGGATAAATCTGGCTTTTATCTCTGGATTGTAGTGGAATTCAAGGTGATTGGGCTCTGTTGAGATGGTATTGGAGATCATCTTACACCCGATTTTCTCTTTCTCAAATAGCCCCATACCTATGCTTTGGGCTGCTGCATCCGAAAACACCACATCCTTTTTGCTCTTTGCCAGCTCTGCCAGCTCTTTCATTGCCTTTCCATAAAACACATATTCACACTGGGTTTCATTTAGGAATATCTGCCAATGCACCTCCCCATATCCGATTGTCTGTCTTATTTTCAAGGCAAAAGCACCAAAGGGAGTTTCAATCAATCCATTGCCACTCAAATAGCTACTAATGGAGTTTACCGCTGAGACAATACTTTCCGGCGTGGCTTTTGGAAAGATGGCACAAACAGCGTCACCTGCCAATAGGCTCACGAATCCACCTGATTTGTTTATAATCTGGATAGGTTTGGCAAATGCCACATGCAAAAACCCGCTCAGCTCTTCAGCACCAAGATTGCCTTCCTTCTGCAGAGCCGTCCCTATCTTGGTAAAATCGGCAATATCAAGCAACAGTACATAGGCTTCAAAGCTGCCTTGATACTGGTCTAACGCAAACCGGTCAAGAATAAACCCTGGAACATATCTAAACACGACGTATCCTTTAAACAATACAAATTATGAATTTTATACTCACTGTAATTCTGATAAAGAACAAAAGCGATTTCAGTGGTGTCGATTCTTTATCAAGACACCGTTTCCTTTCCGAATTAGCGGGTCACTGATACAAATCGATTCCCATATTCACACATATTAAATTGCATAGTTACGACTTATAATGCATAAAGCACTCAAGCATAAACTCCTGTAATTTGTCAACCACAATTTTTAGCCCAATCTTTGACCATCCAGATGGATGTCAAGGCAATGCTTGACAAATAATGCCCTTCAAGATTGGAGTATCACTTAATGTATTTGGTGAAAACCGTGTTTTTGCCCCTTACCTTAAACCTAATTTATACATGGAGTTACAGATGGATATAAAGATTACCCTACCCGATGGCTCGCATAAACAGTATGCACAGCCCGTCACCGCTTTGCAGGTGGCAAATGAGATTTCCCCGCGCTTGGCGGATGCCGCCGTATGTGCGGAAGTGGATGGCAAATTACGAGATTTGGATTTTCTCTTGGAACAAGACGCCAGCCTCACCCTCCACACCTTCAAGACGGAAGTGGGCAAGGAAGTGTATTGGCACAGCACCGCCCACCTGATGGCACAGGCAGTCAAACAGCTTTTCCCCGATGTGCAGGTCACCATCGGTCCCGCCATCGAACAGGGTTTTTATTACGATTTTGATAGAGACCGTCCCTTTACTGATGAAGAACTCCTGCAAATAGAAGAGCGGATGAAAGAGCTGATCAAAGACGAGCTGCAATACAGCCGCCGCGAGCTCAGCAAAGCCGAGGCGATCGATATCTTCAAGAATATGGGCGAGCTTTACAAGCTGGAAATCCTTGATGAAATCCCCGATGATGAGACCATCAGCACCTATCAGCAGGGGGATTTTATCGATCTCTGCCGCGGACCCCATATCGGCAATACCGGCAAGATCAAAGCCGTGAAGCTGCTAAAAACCTCCGGTGCCTACTGGCGTGGAGACGAGAAAAACAAGATGCTGCACCGCATCTACGGCATCAGCTTCCCTTCCCAGAAAGAACTGACTGCCTACCTGGAATTCTTGGAATTAGCTGCTCTGCGAGATCATCGCAAGCTTGGCAAAGACCTTGATCTTTTCTCTTTTGATGAGCAGGTGGGCGGAGGCCTCGTCCTCTGGCATCCCAATGGCGGCATGATCCGTCATCTCATCGAAAGTTATTGGAAAGAAGAGCATCTGCGCCAGGGATATCAATTGATTTATACCCCCCATATTGGACGCAGCGACCTCTGGGAAACCAGCGGACACCTGGGCTTTTATCAGGAAAACATGTATTCCGCCATCGAAGTGGACGGTCAGGATTATTATCTGAAACCCATGAATTGCCCCTTCCATATTGCCGTTTACAATTCCGGACACCACAGCTATCGGGAATTGCCCATTCGCCTTGCGGAGTTGGGCACCGTCTATCGCTATGAACGCTCCGGCGTCTTGCACGGCTTGATGAGGGTGCGTGGCTTTACCCAGGATGATGCCCACATCATCTGCCGTCCAGACCAATTGGATGAAGAGGTGGAAAAGCTCATCGTCTTTTCCCTTGATATGCTGCGTCACTTTGGCTTTGAAGAATTCCTGATTTATCTCAGCACCCAGCCGGAATCCTCCGTGGGTGAGCCTGAAGATTGGGATAAAGCCACGCGCAGCCTTGCCAACAGCCTGGATAAACTGGGCTTGCAATACGATGTGGATGAAGGCGGCGGTGCCTTTTATGGTCCCAAGATTGATATCAAGATCAAAGACGCCATTGGCAGAGCCTGGCAATGCACCACCATCCAGTTCGATTTTAACCTGCCCCATCGCTTTGAGATGCAATATATTGGTGCAGACAATACCGCCCATCGTCCCTTTATGATCCATCGGGCTATCCTGGGCTCTGTGGAGCGCTTCTTTGCCACCCTCCTGGAATATCATGGCGGCAATCTTCCCCTGTGGCTGGCTCCCACCCAAATTGTGATTATGCCCATTACCGATGACCAGGAAGAATATGCCCGGATGCTCAATGATAAGTTCCAGCTCTTGGGCTTCCGCAGCCAGGTGGATGCCCGCAATGAGAAGGTGGGCTACAAAATCCGCGAAGCCGAGCTGAAAAAGATACCCTATATGTGTGTGGTGGGCAAAAAGGAAGTGGAAGCGGAAACCCTCACCCTCCGTCGTCATACGGAAGGAGATTTGGGCGCCATGAATTTTGACGAAGCCATCAAACTGATACGCAGCAAGGCATAATAATGGATATCACCGGCATCATCAAAAACGAGCTTAAAACCCAGGCGTCTGCCATCTTGAAAATGGCAGACCGCTTGGATGCATCCGCCCTGCAGCAAGCCTATCAATTTTTGGCAGATTGCAAGGGCAAGGTGGTGCTGACGGGATTGGGCAAATCCGGCATCATCGCCCGCAAAATATCCGCCACCCTGGCATCCACCGGCACGGCATCCATCTTCTTGCACGCTGCCGAAGGCTTGCATGGAGATTTGGGCATGGTGCAAAGCGCCGATGTGGTGATAGCCGTATCCAAGAGCGGAGCAGGATCTGAACTAATCTCCATTATCCCCTTCCTCAAGTTTGTCAAGACCCCCCTCATCGCCTTCACGGGCAACGCCAGCTCTCCTTTGGCAGAGGCGTCGGATGTGGCTTTGGATTGCTCTGTACCCCAGGATTCCGAGCCCTTGGGCATGATCCCCACTTCCAGCACCACGGTGGCTCTGGCTTTGGGTGATGCCTTTGCCATTGCCCTCCTCAAGGGGCGTAACTTCAGCCTTCAGGATTTTGCCCGCTTCCATCCCGGAGGCAGCATCGGTAAACAACTGCTCCTGAAAGTGCAGGATCTGATGCATACAGATGAAGATTTACCGCGTGTGAATAGCGATGCCCAAATGGATGAGGCAATCCTGAGCATGACCTCCGGCAAGCTTGGTTGTACCGCCGTTACAGACCAGAATGGCAAACTATTGGGCATAGTGACGGATGGAGACTTGCGCCGCCAGTTGCAAATCCATCCTCAAGGGCTATTGCAACAATCCGTTACCCAGTGTATGACCGCCCATCCCAAACGCCTCAAACCCTCGGATTTGGCTCTTGCCGCCCTCAAATTGATGCAAGAGCATTCAATCACCATGCTCCCCGTGGTTGATGAAGATGACAAGGTGGTGGGGATGCTGCATATGCACGATCTCATCAGAGCCGGAGTGGTATCGCAAACATTGTCAGGATGAACGCCAGCCGCTGGTTGGCTGAGGTTTTAGGTGATAGGTAATAGATGTTAGGGTAGCGGTTTTAACCACGAATTGCACCGAATTGACACGAATTTTAGGCTCACTACTGCTCGCCAGTATTATAATAACCACGAGAGCGCGAAAATACACGAAAGATATTTGGACTAATAATTGCTCTAATTAAAGGACTTCATCAATTGAAAATAGACTTGGCATTAGCCACACCTCACCCTGTCCCCTGAACACCCTACGTTCATTAATCATCGCGAGCGAAGCGAGCTCCTTAAAGAGCCTCTCCAGAGGCGCTATTTTAGGTCAACTCACACGCTATGGATAAGTTACGAGTCTCGGAGAGACGGCATTTATAACTAACCACGAAAAGCGTGAAAATACACGAAAGGGTTCACGCAGCAAGCCTGTAACACTTTGGAAACGTGGGCGTTAGCTGGTCGGTTCGCCGACCCTTGTGCCCCCTGGTTTTAGCCGGGCGTTTCACCGACTTCAGTCGGTTTTAAGTCTCTATAATATCAAGATTTTACACGTATTTATGAATTATGCTCATGTGACAAATATAGATTGTTGTTTTGTGTATTCTGTGCTATGTTAAAGAAGTAATAAGATCTTATTTCAAACTGGTCGGGCAGCTCTTGCGTAAGACCTTTGCTACCAAGTTATTACATACTATTATCCCTGTGCTTCAAAGACCGACTGAAGTCGGTAAAATGCCCGGCTAAAGCCAGGGGATACAAGGCTTTAGCGAAGCTCCTGTTCACAGTCCCCTGACCCCCTGCGGCAGAATGCCGCCCCTTCCCTGTTAACCACCCTTGTCTCTCCTTTGTCTCGACAAGGGTGAGACAAGGGTGGTACAAAGGAGGCTAATGGGCAAGCGCCAGCCGTTGAATCATCATTCATCGCATGCGGGAGCGTGTCTCCCCTGGCCTCTGGTCTCTGGTCTCTGGCCTCTAAGCTCGCGCAGCGAGCCCCCTGATCCCTAAAAAAAAGGCGGAACCACACAGGTTCCGCCTTTTTTAGCCAAACTTCAGTTTGCGCCTGCTACTTCATCAACAGCATCTTGCGGCTCTGGCTGTTTTTGCCATCGCTGAGGCGATAGAAATACATCCCGGAAGCCACTTCATTGCCAGTAATGTCTTTGCCGTCCCACACGATTGTATGGTTGCCTGCGCTCAAGGGTCCCTTGTGCAGGGTTTTCACCTTCTGCCCCTTGATGTTGTATATCTCCAATAGATAGGCAGAGGAGGGCACGGCTATATTAAATGAGATATTGGTGTGTGGATTAAATGGGTTAGGGTGGTTTTGGTTTAGATAAAAGCCCGTTGCCGGCGGTATCGAGGGATCGTCTATCCCCACCGTTTCGTTGGAGAGCTTTTGCATATATAGCCCCAAAACTTCCGTTTTACCGCTGGAGCGTCCATCCGCCCAAATGATGTAGGCATCGTTGCCCATGGTGACGATGAGGGGGTTGTATTGGGATTTCCCTGCATCACTCACCACTTCGCCTTCGGGGCTGCCCACCATGCTGCCGTCACCATTCACGTATCTGTAATAGATGTCGGATTCCAAGGAGAGATATTCCGTCCATGCCACCACCATCCCTTTGTTGGGGAAGGCAGCCATGCTGGGATTGGATTGGGTGCTATCCTTTTGCACCACATAATAGCCCAGATCATTCCACATGGGGGTGCCATCCAAGCTATAGCGATGAGCTACGATATCCAGATAACCGCCGATGTTTTCGCCCCAGGCAAAGGTGATCACATCTTTGGGGCCGTTTTTGAGGGTGGTAGCCATTTCCTGTTCTCTGCCATAATCTGCCAGATTCACAGCCAGGGGATCCCACAGCCTTTCACCAGAGCCGGAGACGTGTTGACCAAAATAGTTGGGAACCCAGTCTTCACGCTGGTCTCTCCACATCACAAACAGCCCCTGTTCTGTGGTTACGGATACAGGTGCCACCTGGTTGGTGTCATAATCCTGTTGAGTGGAAAGCTTCACGCCTTCAGCAGGCCAGCCATCTGCAGGCGCGCCACTGGGATCAATGCGCACGGCATAGATGCTTTGCGTGCCTTCCATGGGGATATAGCGTTGCCAGATGTAGTATCCATCGTGCATTTGCTGCAATTCGCACTGATTGTTCAGGTCTTCCTCGATGAGGTCTGATATTCTTTTGCCATCAGGTCCCCACATCTTTTCACCGTTATGGATTCTCTGTCCCCATGCATGGTAGTAAAAGTTGTTACCAATCTGGTCATAATTTGACCAGCCTATATAAAAGCTATCCGTGGCGGCATCATAATCCACTCTCACTTCCTTTTGATCCACAGGAGTGGCATCCGTGAGGGGAATGCCAGTTTCATCCCACAATCTTTCACCAGTAGGAGAGAGGTATTGCATATAAATCTTGGGATATTCATGACGCTTGTCTTGCCACAATACGAGGATATGCCCGTCCGGAGTGATGGCAGCGGCGGGTTCCAACTGGTCATAGCCGGTGGGGATGGTCACAGATCTGCCGTTTTCGTCCAAGGCTATGCTGCCATCAGGATTCACATACTGCATAAAGATTTGATGACCCAGGTTTGCATAGCGGGTATCCGCCCAGATAATGGCAATATCATCATTGCGGGGCAGCATCAGATATTCACCGAGGGGAGCGTCTCCGCTGAGACCCCAGAAAACCTGCATGCCATCCGGCTCCAAGAGCAGATCGCCGGCGGGGTTCAACACCTGATAATAGATGCCCACACTGCCGGTGCGGGTGTCTTCCCAATTCACAAACACATGATTGCCAGCGGCTTTGATGAGGCTGCCTTCCTGGATGTTGCCAGCCGTGCAAATAGCCTTGCCATCAGTGCCCCACAGGGCTTCGCCCGAGGCGCTGAGGTGTTGGGCAAAAATGTCTTCCTTGGTGGTGTTTGTATTGCGATAATCATCCCACACGATGTATGCGCCACCGGCTCCATCTGAGGAGAGCCTGGGGTTTTTCTGGGCAAAATCTGCCAAGCAAAGCGGCAAGCCATCGGCATTCCACAGCAGGGTGCCGGCAGAGCTTACCTTTTGGGCATAGAGGTCTGCTGCCAAGGGATCGTTGCGTTTGTCTTGCCAGGCGATGATGGCGGCGTTATCGCTGGTGCCCACGATGCGGGGGTTATCCTGCGGGGCAAAGGTGGGAGAGCCGGAATCGCCATAAACGATCAGCTTGTTTGGCCATCCTCTTTGACCGCTGATATTCACCTTTTGGGCTGCGATATCGGGATCTGCCCCCACCTGGTCTTCCCATGTGAGGATAAATTCACCATTGCCAATGGATGCCATGCGCACGGCGCTCTGGTTTCCGCCCTCTGTGCTGATGGGCAATTTTTCAGGCCATGCCATCGTGCCATTGGGAAGGAATCTTTTCACATACACGTCATTCTGGCTGCTATAGGTATGGGTATAGGCTATCATCAGGCCGCCTTCACCATCGGGCAGCATCGTGTTTTGAATCTCGTCCCCAATGCCATCGGCGATGGCGATGCCATTCACCGCCCAAACGGGGTTGCCATCGGCATCCAGGCGTTGGCCAAAGAGGTCTTTGCTGGGATTGCGGGAATCCATCCACACGATATAGGCTCCTCCGGCATTATCGGCTTCGATATTGAGGGTGAGCTGAACGCCGGGGATCAGACATACGGGCTTTCCGCCTTCCTGCCACAGCAGCTCGCCATTGGTATTTATCTTTTGTGCATATACGTTGCCGTCCTGATCATCATAAAAATCAATCCAGGCGATGATATAGTTATTATCGCTGGTGCGGGTGATAACGGGGTCTTCCTGGCGGTCGGGCTTGCCGTCGATGAGGACGGGGCTTCCCCACACCATATTGCCCTGGGCATCCACCTTTTGCGCCCAGAGGTCTCTTTCTCCCAGCTTGGTATCAGACCAAGCATAAATCACCGCACCATCATGGGTTTCAATACCCGTGCGCGACCATTCGATATTAACGCCCTGCCGGATGGGAATGGCATCCTGCCACACCAATGCGGCAACGGCAAGGGATGCCATGCAAAGCATTGCCATTATTAACGCAAGTTTTCTCACGCATTCCTCCTTGTATCCTAATTAAAAGTTTTTATTTGTTTGGAACCTTGGTAAACGAGGTTCACACCTGTTTGATGCAATTATCCTTCCAAAGCGGGATAAGTATTCTGGCGCAAATAAACCGTTCTGCCATGTATCACGGTGGCAAGCACTTCAAACTCCTTTTGCAGATAAAAGAGCCGGGAAAGCAGGGTATCATCCACATTGCAATCTGAGGGGATGGGCAGCAGGCAGAAATCAGCCTCTTTTCCACATTCCAAGGAGCCTATCCGGTGCTGCCAGGATAACGCCTCGGCAGCTCCCAGGGTGATATGCCAAAGCTGGCGCTGGGGCGAAAGCTGAGTTTCACTCTGACGGTATGCCATCATTTTGGCATGATAGGGCATGGATAGCGTACTGCCGGCGCCCACATCGCTTCCGATGCCAATGCGCAGCCCCTCTTCCCATAACTGATTGTAGGGGAATTCCCCGCTTTTGAGAAAGAAATTGGAATCCGGGCAATGGGCAATGGCGGTGCCGCTCTCTTTTAATAGCTCCACCTCAAGAGGGGAGAGGTGAATGGCATGAGCCATGATAGTCTTGTCACCCAAGATGCCGCACTCATCATAAACCTCGGTATAGCTCTTCTTGCCAAATATCTGCTGCACCCAGGCTATCTCGTCCTTATTCTCAGAAAGATGGCTTTGGATGTAGGCATCGTGCTTTTGGGCAAATCTGCCTATTAGCCGCATCAGCTCTTCACTGCAGGAGATGGCAAAGCGGGGGGAAAAGATATAATCCAAGAGTGGATTGGCAGCATGGTATTTCTCATACAGGCTAACGCTGCCCGTAAAAGCAGCCTCAGTGGATTGCTGCAGTTGGGGCGGGGAATTCGTGTCCATCAGGGTCATGCCAATCAACCCTCTGGCTCCCACGCGGATGGCTTCCTCAAAGGCAGTCTCACAGCTCTGCACAAATGGTGCCGTATAGATCACCGCCGTGCTGGTGCCAGAGGCAAAGAGGGCTTTGAAGAACTCTTGTGCAATCTTTGAGGCATAATCTGCATCTGCAGACAGTGCCTCAGCAGGGAAGATATGCCTTTGCAGCCAGGGCAGTAGCTCCGCTTCATACAAGCCGCGGGCATGATGTTGAGATAGGTGCACATGCAAATCTATAAATCCGGGCAGCATCACGCTGTCACTGGCATCTATGGCATCCCCGTCCAAGGCTGGCTGATAGGGTCTGATTTCGTGGATTACTCCATCTTCCCAGCTCAGGATGTGGTTGCTCAGATAGTGCACCCTATCCGGCGTCACGGAGTTGATGATATTGGTTCTAATCTTCTTCATTGTATGCTCTTTCTACGTTCCAGGTGCTTGCCTGTCCCAAACCGAAGTGCAGCTCCGGGGCGTTTTGGGAGTAGCTGCCAAAGGTGGAATTAAGCTCGCGCATCAGGGTGTTTTGGCTGCCGTCTGGCATGGTGAGGGTTACGGCAACTTTGGTTCCATAGGCGGGGCTATTGGGGCGCTGAGGATACAGGGCAGGATCGTCTAAAAACACAATCTCCCCATCCTGCCACACAGGCTTTACAAACAAGGATTTATTAGGGGAGTTGGTGACGTTGTATAGTACCCGGGTGCCGTTACCACTGCCCACCACTAAGTCCAACAGTCCATCCCGGTTGAGGTCTCCACAGGCATACCCCCAGCTGTCATACCTCCACACACCGCTCAGGAAAGATACATCGGTGAAGCTGCCATCTCCATTGTTACGATACAGATAGCGGCGTTCGGTCTCATACAGCGAATTGACAAACAAGTCCATGAGGCCGTCATTGTCAAAATCTGCCCACAATGGGGCAAAATACAAGCCAGACCCTTTGAGTTCATCCCAATTGTCGGTATTTGCAAAGTGCTGCTGGATGATGATCTCAGCAGCCTTCGCGCTCAGTTCTGGATCGCCTTCCTTAAAGTAACCGGCGGTATTGTGCCAAAACCTATTATAGTAGCCCCCCTGCTCTGTAGATTTTTCCACATACAAAGAGGGAAAGCCCTTGCCATCGATATCAATCCAGGCTGCAGACAGCGAGGGGATGTCATCCGCAATATCACCTGCTCTCTCGTTCACCCTATAAAAGCGTTGATTTTGGTGGTTCTTCATCAGGGAATCACCCCTGCCATCCCCGTCGTATGAGGTGCTGACAAAATCCAAATAACCATCTTGATTAAAGTCTGCCCACACTCCACAACTGGCATGATGCTCTGTGAGTCCCACACTATCTGTCACATCAGCAAAGCGCAGCCCCTCTTCATTGCGGTAGAGATGGCAGCCATCAAAGAGCAAGTCCAGCCAGCCATCATTGTCATAATCGGCAATGGCTATCCGGAAATGCTGCAGGTCGGCAAGCCCCAGCTCTGCTGTCACATCCTTAAACACAATGCCATCATAGCCAGCCAGTGTGCGATACCAGTCTTCCAGCGGATCTGTGATATTTAATTGCTTATGAATCTGCGTCAGTTCTGCCCAGGCTTCCTCCATCTGCTTATCAGTTCCTCCTTTGATGAGGAGTTCCAGATACTGGTGGGCAGCGGCTTCCAGTTGCGTATGCTTTTTAGCAGGGGAGCGTGGACGCACCTTAAAACAGGCAAGCTCAGCCTGCGGATTTGCCCCCAATACCCCCAGTATCAGTATCAAGGCAAAGAGCAGCAGTAACCTTCTCATGGTGCAGTTTCCATGCTCTCTATCAGCCCCTTGATATCCTCAGGGGTAAATTCGTATTTGCTATTGCAATAGAGGCACACGGGGGTGATGCCATCCGTCATCTCCTGCAGTTCCTTTAGTCCCAGTGTGAGCAGCGACCTGGCAAAGCGTTCTTTGGAACAGTTGCATCGGTAGCTGATATTGCGCGCAGGCGTCAGGTTATAATCAATCCCCTTAAAGACAAAGCGCTCAAATACCTCTTGCAGGCTCATGCCCATATCCATCAGATCGGAAAGATTGGGCGTGGCGCTCAGATTGGCAATCAGCTGCTCAGCTTTGGCAGGCTCGGCAAAGGGCAGCTGTTGTATCATAAATCCAGCGCAAGCCCTCACCTTTGCATTCTGGTCCACCAAAATCCCCAATGCCACGGCGGAAGGCACCTGTTCCGATTGCATATAAAAATGTGCCAAATCCTCCGCAATCTCTCCCGTCACCAGCTTGGTGGAGCCCATCCAAGGCTGCGATTCAGGCTGGCTTTTTATGACCGTGAAAGTGCCTTCGCCCAGCTGCCTGCCCGGATAAAAGTTATCAGCCGCCGCCTGGGTCTCAAATTGAGGCCGGCGCATATAGCCACGGATATCACCATGCATATCACAGATTACCAGGCCCCCATTCAGCGGCCCCTCGGCATCTATTCTGAGGGACACATCGCTTTGCTCGTTTTTGAGGTCCAAGCTCAAGATCGCCGCTGCACTTATCATCTTTCCCATCAGGATGGTGCTGATAGGGGAGAGGTCGTGCAGGTCTCTTGCCTTTTGCGCCGTCTGGGTGGCATCCACGGCAAAGATGCGGAATGTATCATCAAATGCGGTTCCCCGCCACAGTGTATCTTTCATGGGTTCACCCAATCCTTATATAGTGTTGTACCCGGATAGTATTTCTCCAAAATGGCATCGTAAGTCCAATCCTCCCGAGCCAAGCGCAGCGTCCCTGTCTGACACATCCCCACTCCGTGCCCGGCGCCCTTGCCCTTCAACGTGATGGTGCTGCCGGATTTGGCTATATAAAACAGCGAGGAGGGCAAGCCGCCAAACGCCTGTCTGATCCTATATTCCGAATCCAGTGTCACCGTCTTATTCCCCGTAATGCGCATCAGGATGATCCGCCCGGAGTGCCCTCTTTTTAGTATCTCAATTTTACTTACACTCTTCAGCCCCAGGTTTTGAGCCAGACGGGAGCGCGACACGTCCCTCTTCCAGCCCAGGTTTGCCCGCTCCCAACTGGATGCCTGGGGATCGTTTATCACCACGTCAATCCACCTTCTTACCCCTTGTTCCGTACTCAAATCATACTTTTCCGCTTCATCCAGGCAGGTGACTCCCATCAGATGCTCCAGAGGTGTACTCTTCCAGATATTGGCAGAGGAATCCGTCTTGCCCCCACAGGAGCTATGATAGGTGGCATCGGCAATTCTATGCTCGGTTATCAACACCTCTTTCGCCGTTTCCTCCACGGCTCTCACAATGTTGGCATTGGAAAGGTAGCGCCCCTTATACACCTGACAATGCACGCTGTTGCAGAGGTCATATCCATCCCCGCGGTGTCTGTTATACAGAAGCTGGCTCACGGCATGGGTGCGCGCGGTAACCGCCTGCGCTTTCAGGGCTTCCAGGGGTGCACCGCTGCCGATCTCATTTTGAATCACCCCGGCGATATAATCCTCCAAGGATATCAGATGCGTGATCAATAGCTTTTCGCCCATGGCTTTGATTATGAATTCCCCCCCAAAGCTCAGCCTTTGCTCACCAATCCTGATTTCCTGTTGGCTTTGGATATGCAGCGGGGTTTCAAAATAATAGTCCTTATCTCCGGCAACCACTTTCACCGTGGCATTCAGCATGGGAATGGCATGCACCTGCTGTGCCGGAACCCCCGTTTGCTGTGCATAATCCAGGGCAGAGGTCTGGGAATGGAAGGATTGCGGCTCAAAGACCAGCTTTTCCCGCTTCAATACCAGAGCATCGTCTTGCCACACAAAGCTTTGCCGCATGGCATAATCCCCGTCATCCATTGCCGAGGTGAGCGGTTCAATGCGGTTCAAAAGCCCCCAAAAGGGAAGCTTGTCCCAGTTCATAAACGAGATTTTCAGGTGACCCTGCACCTGCCTGCTGATGGGCGAGGTTTGCTCTGTGATGGTAAATACAGGCAACTGGGTATCCACAGCGTTCAGATTGAGCTGGGCGCCATCAGCCAAGTATATCTCCAGCCACAGCGCATCATCCCGTATCTCTGCACTTTGCAGCAGGGCAAGCCAGAACAGACACAGGGCAAGGGCAAACAAACGTCGCATAATGCCTTATCTAATCACCGATCCCGGTGGCAGATCAGAGAGCGGACCCGTCACAGCCAGCTCATCCTCAAATGATGCCGCCAAGATCATACCCTGGGAAAGCACGCCTCTTATCTTGCGTGGCTCCAGATTGATCAGCATTGCCACATGGCGTCCAATCAGCTTCTCCGGCTCATAGCTCTGGGCTATCCCCGCCACCAGTTCCCTGGTTTCAAAGCCAATATCCACCTTCAGATGCAAGAGCTTATCCGTCTTGGGCACCCGCGCTGCTTCCAGGATCTTTGCCACGCGGATATCCATCTTACCAAAGTCATCAAAATTGATCAGGGGTTTGGGCTCTTCATATTCCACACTCTGCTCTTGGGAACCGCTATGCAGCTTTGCCAGTTGCTCTTCCACCTCGGCATCTGAAACCTTGCGGAATAGCGGCTGAGTCTCCTGCAATTGATAGGCAAAGGTGGCTTCCTGAAGCGCATTATCCCAGGTCTCCACCTCTGCCAAGCCCATCATCGCCCTCAGCTTGTTCATGGATTGGGGTATGATGGGGTAAAACGCCACGGAAATCATCGCCAAGAGGTCGGCACACACCCTCAGCGTAACCGCCACCTGATCTTTATCTTCCTTGATCACCGCCCAGGGCTTGCGCTCGTCAAAGTATCTATTGCCCAAACGCGCCACATCCATGATAATGCGGGTGTTCTTTTTCACCTGATACTCGCGATAGCCGTCATTTGCCTGGTTTATCAAGTCCCAGGCTTCCTGGATCACACTGCAAGCATGCTCGTCATATTCCACAGCGGGGATCACACCCTCAAAATGCTTGGAGGCAAAGGCAAACACGCGATTTGCCAGGTTGCCCAATACGTTATTCAGTTCGCTATTTATTCTTAGCTGGAAATCTGCAAAGGAGAAGTCGCTATCTCCCTTTTCCGGGGCATTCACAGCCAGATAATAGCGCAGATAATCGGCAGGGAAGTCTTGGAGAAATTCATTCACCCAGATAGCCCAGTTTTTACTGGTGGAAATCTTGTCTCCCTCCAAGTTCATGAATTCATTGGCAGGTACATCGTGAGGCAGGCAATAGCTCTCTTTTTGCCCCATCAGCATGGCGGGCCAGATGAGGGCATGGAAGATGATATTATCTTTGCCGATAAAGTGCACCATGCGCGTATCAGGATTCAGCCAGTATTCTTTCCAAAGTTCCGGCTCTCCCTTATTCTTTGCCCATTCAATGGTGGAGGAGACATAGCCAATGGGCGCATCAACCCACACATACAGCACCTTGCCTTCCGCCTCTGGCAGGGGAACGGGCACGCCCCAGGAGAGGTCGCGGGTGATGCTGCGCTCCACCAAGCCCTGCTCCAAGAGGTTCAGCATAAAGTTGCGCACGTTTTCCTTCCAATAATCCTTGTGTGCTATCCAGTCCTGCAATTCTTGGGTAAAATCTCCCAATTGCAAAAACCAATGCCGGGTATCCCTGATAATGGGAGTGTTGCCGCAGATCTTACACTTGGGCTCTATCAGCGTCACCGTGTCATATATCTGGCCACAAACGTCGCATTGATCACCCCTGGCTCCTTCCGCCTTACAGCGGGGGCAGGTGCCTTCCACATACCGGTCTGGCAAAAAGCGCTTGTCATGCTCGCAATAGAATTGACGTGTATCGCGTGCCTTGATATGCCCTGTTTCCCAGAGATTGAGGAAAAACTCCTGTGCCATTTCGTGATGGGGAGCCCGTGCCGTACCGGAGAAATTGTCGAACTGGATATTGATGGCATCAAATGCCGCCTTGATATCCTTGTGATAATGCTCCACCACCTCCTGCGGGGTCACTCCCTGGGCATCGGCAGAGATGGAGATGGGTGTACCGTGTTCATCGGTGCCACAGATATAAATCACGTCTTCCTTGTGCAGCCTCAGCCAACGCACAAAGATATCGGCAGGCAGATAAGCCCCTGCCACGTGTCCCACGTGCAATCTGCCATTGGCATAGGGCAGGGCGCTGGTTACGATATATTTCATTTGTTTTCTCCCAAAAATTTGTGATGCAGCCTTTGCAGACATTCCTGTACATTGTGTGTGGGCAAGAGAAGCTCGATGCTGCGCTCGCTGTGGCTCACCTTGATCAGTTGGATATCTTGGCACAGCTCCAGGATAACAGCCAAAAAGGCAGGATCCAGATTGATGCCAATCCCCACGGGGATCACGTATCCCAGGTTTGGCTCTTTGGCAAGGGGACTGATGGATGCGGTGCTCAAATGATAGTCTATCTCGCTTTCATATTTGGCTTCCACTATTAGCTCCAGCCTGTCGCCTTCCACACTGTAGCGGAAAATCTCAAAATCCCAAGTCTGCAGTAGTTGCTGCAAGGCAGTGTCTTTATGCAAGGTATAGCGGATCAGGTTTTCCTTGTGCGCTATTGCCTCTATCTTTCTGGTTTCCATATCTTGATTCCTTTCATTGATTAATAGGGTGCCCGGCTGGAAGCTGAAGGAGGATTTGATCTCCACCGGAATCTGGTATTTGAGGGCAAATTCCACCGCCCGGGGATGGATCACCCGGGAGCCGCCATAGGCTAATGCCAACATTGTGTCATAGCCAATCTGCGGCAAAAGGCGTGCACCCGCCACCACTCTGGGATCAGCGGTATAAACACCCGCCACATCTGTATAAATCTCACATTTATCTGCCTTGAGTGCGCCTGCCAAAGCCACCGCCGAGGTATCGGAACCTCCTCGCCCCAAGGTGGTGATTTCCTTCACCTGGCTTACCCCTTGAAAGCCTGCCACAATGGCGATGCGATCCTTTTTTACCTCATCCAAGATGCGGAAGGCATTCACGTTGATGATGCGGGCATTGCCATGCCTTTCATCAGTGATGATGCCGCTTTGGGAACCGGTGAAGGAAATGGCCTCCAGATTATATTCCTGCAGGGCAAGAGAGAGCATGGACATACTGATGCGCTCGCCTGCGGTGAGCAGCATATCCATCTCCCGCCGGTTTGGGCGCGCCGTGATGGTATGAGCCATTTCCCACAGCTCATCAGTGGTGCTGGCCATGGCTGAAACCACCAGTACCAATTGATCTTGGCTGCGTTTGTGCAGGGCTATCTTTTCTGCGATGTTTTGGATGAGGCCGATGCTTCCCACGGAAGATCCGCCAAATTTCATTACTATCATTGCCATAATATAGCAGCAAATTCTTGGGGGCAAGCGGTGTCAATAGTTTTGTGCAAAACCAGCCCTTATAGACTGATAAACCCGGCTTTTCCAATCGATAAAACACAGTCCATCCCCATTAGCCTCCTTTGTCTCTCCTTTGCCTCGACAAGGGTGAGACAAGGGTGGTACAAGGGTGGCTAATGGGCGCTGAGTGCCTAGGAACAGGGGACAGGAAACTGTGGACAGGGGCCAGGGGACTTGAAGGTAGCTCGCTTTGCGAGGGGTAACACAGGCTTCAGTCGGTTATTTAATTTAGGCAACATTTCTATGCTTATTATATCTCACAGTCATAATATATCTCACACCTATCACCCTCCTTTCCTATTAGATGTGGTTGCGATGCCGTTGCGATACCCAGCGGTTTGCTGGGAGAGGCAACCACATCGCAACGGCATCATATGGGGGTGAGGCAATTGGGGGATTGTGAAAAGACATCCTGACGCATCAGTATTTGCGTTTATGCAGTATAGTGGGCTCTTTACTCCGTATACAGTAATCAAGATTACCCTCCAGGAGAAAAGACTTGACGAAAACAAGGGATATGATTATATAGGTTCAGATTGCCCAACTGAGGGTTTGGCAACCAAATGATATAGCTAAGGATATAGTAAGGATCTTTCTTCCCAATCACCATCAAAATGAGGTTCACTCTTTATGAAAGATGTGTTTGACATCCTCTCCCAGATAGACGCTCCCCAAGTGCTTGACATAGCAACTGGCCATGGTGAATTCGTCTTTATTCTCAAAGAACAATTGGGCTCTTACCAGCATATTAGTGCGGTGGATTCCAATGCTCAGAATGTGAATTATGCCCAGAGCCTTTTCCCCGATGAGGATATAGATGTTTACAGGATGAACCCGGAGGAGCTGGCTTTTGGAGACAGCAGTTTTGATATGGTCACCATCTTCAATTCCATCCATCACATCTTAAATTGGGACAGGGTGGGCAGCGAGATGCTGCGGGTGCTAAAGCCCGGTGGCATCCTGATGGTGACGGAAATGTATCAGGATGGCCAGCAGAGCGAGGCGCAAAGAACCTATATCAACGTTCATCACTGGATTGCCAGCGTGGATAGAAGCCTGGGTATCTATCACCAGCCCACATTTGCCAAAGAGCAGATACTTGCCCTGGTGGAGAAACTTGGTTTGCACAGACTGCAGATCTTGGATTATTATATCCCTGCAGGAGACCCTCATCAGGCGGAAGAATGCCGTTATATGCGGCAAAGATGTATGGATGCCCTGAAGCGGATGGAATATCTGGATAATGCCGATGCCTTGCGCTCTGAAGGCGAAAATGTCTTGGCAAAGCTGGAAACCCATGGTTGCGTGGGCGCCAGGCGTCTCTTGTTGTGGGGCTACAAATCTTAAAATTGTTATAAAGCGAAGGAGTAATATAATGTCAACCGAAGAAAACCTGTTTGCAATGAGTCAAGCACAATTAACGCGCCAAGCCAAGAGCATTGGCTTGCCAAACCATACCCAATACAAAGGCAACGATCTGGTATTTAAGATTCTGGAATTTGATGCCGCACAGCAAGGCTTGGCTTTTGTGACGGGTGTGTTGGAAATCATGGATGAAGGCTTTGGCTTCCTCAGGTTTCCACAAAATAACTATAACCCCGGCAGGGACGACGTGTATGTGTCTGTAACCCAAGTGCGTTTATTTGGGCTCAAGACAGGGCACGTGGTTTCCGGTCCGGTGCGATCCCCCAAGGAAGGTGAAAAGTATTTTGCCCTCTTGAAAGTGGCAGCGGTGAACTATATGGAACCCACCTGCCTCACAGACCTCAGAACCTTTGATGAGCTCACGCCATATTATCCCACAGAGCGGCTGAATCTGGAATTTGATCAGGAGAACTATTCCACCCGGCTGATCAACCTCTTTACGCCTGTGGGCAAGGGACAGCGCGGCCTGATCGTGGCAGCACCCCGCACGGGAAAGACCACCCTCCTGCAAGATACGGCAAATGCCATCCTCTCCAACCATCCGGAAGTATATCTGATAGTGCTACTCGTGGATGAGCGCCCGGAAGAGGTGACGGAGATGAAGAAAATCCTGAAGCCCGGAAACCGAGAGGTGATCAGCTCCACATTTGATGAATCTCCCAAAAACCACACTGCCGTCTCGGAAATGGTGTTGGAAAAAGCCAAGCGCATGGTGGAACTGAATCAGGACGTGGTGATAGTATTGGATAGCATCACCCGTTTGGCAAGGGCATACAACAATATCACGCCCTCCAGCGGAAAGGTGCTAAGCGGTGGCATCGATGCCAATGGCCTCATCAAGCCCAAGAAATTCTTTGGTTCTGCACGCAAGACGGAAGAGGCAGGTTCGCTCACCATTATCGCCACTGCGCTGATAGATACCGGTTCCAAGATGGATCAGGTGATCTTTGAAGAATTTAAAGGCACTGGCAATATGGAATTGGTGTTGGATAGAAGCATCTCTGATATGCGTCTGTATCCCGCCATCGATCTGGTGCGCAGCGGAACCCGCCGTGAAGAGCTGCTCTTGACACAAAATGAAATCAACCGCATGTATGTCTTGCGTAAATATCTGAAAACCATCAGCCCCATCCAGGGCATAGAGATGTTGCGCAAAAGGATGCAATCCACCGAAGATAACGATGAACTCTTGAACTCCATGAGCAACTAAGAAGGAGCGCTTATGGTTCCAATACGTAATGCCATCCTCACACTGGGATTGATCTTGATCAGTGTGGCTTTGTGTGGCACACTGCGCAAAGAATTTCAGGCATTGGAAAGAGCATGGGAACAAGGCAGAATAAATGAGGCTGCCAGCCAAATTGCATCGCTGAAGCCAAAATCTGACAATGAAAAGGCGCTGCTTCAATTTATAACCGCCTGCCTCAATCCCGATAGAGAAAGCTGCCTCTTTGGATACCAATCTGCCATTGACCAATATCCCAATACCCATTATGGACAGATGAGCATGCTCTACAGGGCCAAGATACATATTTTGGAGCGCGAGCATGCCCAGGCAAAGCAGCTATTGAATAGGATCAATTCGGCAAAGATACCGCAACGCTTTTATTGGCTGGCGGTTTGTGCCGAACAAATAGATGATTATGCCGCCACGATCACCAATGCAGAAAGCTATCTGCGCCTGGAGCCCCGCGGTCAATATAGCGAAGAATGTCAGTATCTGATAACCCATGCATATCTGGGGCAAAATAAAACGCAAAGTGCCATCAGCACGCTGAACAAGCTGAATGCACAAAGTGGATATCCCACAGACCGTCAATACTTTCACTATCTATTGGGCACTGCCTATCAAAAGGCGGGAAACTGGCAAGAAGCTCTTTCGCAATTCAAAACCGGCATCGAGATTTCCCGCTATTCCCAGCTGGCATATCAGATGGAAGACCGTCTCTTTGAACTGAAACAAAGCCATGGTTCCAAGGTGAATCTATCCTTTCTTTTCCCATATACTGATCTTCATATTGCAGTGGAAGACACCCAGGTGAATCAACCACTGCCTCCCCCTGTATTGCAGAACACCCAGCCTGCGGATACTCCTCTGCGCTCCAGCACCAAGCCCAGCTCTGGCCTGTATGTGCAAACGGGGCGTTTTGGCGTGGAGGCAAATGCGCGTTCCATCGCCTATCGCATCAGACAGCTCAAGCTACCCGCCGGATATTATGAAGATAAAAGCAATAAAAGCGTTCCCTGGGTGAGCTTTTGCGGTCCTTTTGCCAATACTGAAGAACAGAAAAGCGCCATGGCATATCTGAAAGAAAACAATATAGATTGTTTTGCCACCCGCTACTAAGGGGCTCTCCCACCATCCGATGAGCACAGATAACATCAAACTGACCCCCATGCTGCGACAGTATCAAGATATCAAAGAGCAGCATCCGGATAAGCTTGTACTGTTTAGGATGGGTGATTTTTATGAGACATTCTTTGAGGATGCGCGGCAAGCCTCCAAAATCCTGAATATCACGCTCACCACCCGCAACAAAAATGACCCCTCTCCCGTGCCCTTGGCAGGGTTCCCTTATCATGCGCTGGATACATATTTGGATAAACTGGTGCAATCCGGCATCAAGGTGGCTATCTGTGAACAGGTGGAGGACCCCAAGGAGGCGGTGGGCTTGGTAAAGCGCAAGGTGGTGGAAATCATCACCCCGGGAACGGTGTTGGATAACGCCCTGATCTCTGATACCGCCAGCGTGTATCTGGCATGTGTGTATTTTGAGAATCCGGAGCGGGGGTTTGGAGTGGCAAGGCTGGATTTATCCACGGGTGAATTTGCCTTTACCCAGCTGCCGGCGGAGGAGCTGGTGGATGAATTGGCGCGCATCAAACCAGCGGAAATAGTGGTAAATGATATCAAATCTGAAGAGTATATCAAGGATTTGAATCTGGATTTTGCGCCCAGCCTCACCATCTTTGACAGCTGGCAATTTAAGCCCAAAGAAGCGGCGCTGATCCTGAAAGAACATTTTAAGGTGACATCCCTGGAGGCGTATGGGGCGCATAACAAACCCTTGGGAAGCACCGCTGCCGGCGCTGCCCTGGCATACGTCCAATCCCTCTATCAGGTGCCCCTGGATCATATTTCCACCCTCAATTATTATTCCTTATCCAGCTATATGCAATTGGATGAAATCAGCCGCCGCAATCTGGAACTGACCCACTCCATCCGTTACAACACCAAACATGGCAGTCTTTTGAGCGTGATAGATCAAACGCGGACGCCGATGGGCAGCCGTCTCTTGCAAAACTGGCTGCTGCATCCACTTCTGGATGTGGCAGAGATCGTGAAGCGGCAGGAAGTGATTCAGACATTTATGGATAATACGGCGTATCTGAACGACCTGCGCACCACTCTGAGGGATATAGGAGATATTGCCAGGCTGGTTTCCCGCTTGGGTTCCCTGCGCATCAATCCCAGAGAGGTGTTGGCTCTCAGCAATTTCCTGTATTTGGCTCAGGAGCTGGTGGCGAAGCTGAAGGTTTTTAAGCTGCCTGATGAGGCGGATTATAGAGCTCAACTTTCCGGCTTTGAGGAGATGGCAAACCTGATAGAAACCGCAATAGTGGAAAAGCCTCCCCTCACGGTGACGGAAGGCGGCATCTTCCAGAAGGGATTCAATGAGGAACTGGATGAGCTGTTGACCCTGATCCATGATGGCAAATCATGGATTGCACGTTTGGAAGAAGACGAGCGGCAAAAGACGGGCATCCCCTCCCTGAAGGTGGGATATAACAGGGTATTTGGCTATTATATAGAGGTTTCTGCCGCACATAAGGATAAGGTGCCGGATTATTATTTGGCAAAGCAGACACTGGTGAATTCCCAGCGTTATGTATCCCCCCGCCTCAAGGAGTATGAAGCCAAGGTATTGAGCGCAGAGGAGAAGATCAAGAACCTGGAGCATGAGCTGTTTAGGCAGATGCGCATACACTTGGCGCAGGATCTGGACAAGCTGCAGGCTTTGGGGGAGACGATAGCCCGGATAGATGTGTTTTCGGCTTTGGCATGGCTGGCTTGGCAGAATCATTATAGCCGTCCGGTGTTTGCTGATGAACGTAGCCTGGTAATCGAAGAAGGACGCCATCCGGTGATTGAAAAGCTGATGGAAAGCGAAGACTTTATCCCCAATTCCACCCTCTTGGATTATCCGCAAACCTCGATAGCCCTCATCACAGGACCCAACATGGCGGGTAAATCCACATACCTGAGACAGGTGGGACTCCTGGTGATAATGGCTCAGATAGGCTCCTGGGTGCCAGCCCAGAAGATGGTGATGCCCATCTTTGATAGAGTGTTTACCCGTGTGGGAGCCTCTGATAACCTGGCACAGGGGCAAAGCACCTTTTTGGTGGAGATGATAGAAACCGCCAATATCCTGAATAGTGCCAGCAAACAATCCCTGGTGCTCTTGGACGAGATCGGACGTGGAACCTCCACCTTCGACGGCCTCAGCCTGGCGTGGGCTATCATCGAGTATATCAATAAACACACTGGCTCATTGACGCTGTTTGCCACACACTATCATGAGCTTACGGAGCTGGAATACCTGTATCCGGAAGTGAAAAACTATAATGTGGCAGTGAAGGAATACAAGGATCAGATGATCTTCCTGCGCCGCATCGAACGGGGTGCGGCAGACCAAAGCTATGGCATCCAGGTGGCAAGGCTGGCGGGCATCCCCAAACGTGTGATCCGCCGCGCCAAGGAAATCCTCAAAAACCTGGAAGAACACGAGATTAGCGCCAGGGGCAGAACCGCCACCCTCAGAAAGAAACTGGAACAAAATCCACAGGTGGAACTCTTTGAAGTGATGTTGGATAAGGCGGAAGAGCAAGAGCCTTATTTGGATAAAATCCGTGAACTGGATTTGGACGAAATGACGCCCATCGAGGCATGGCAATTCCTGAAGGATATGCAGGACGAGCTGTGAAGCATTTGCACGATAGATTAAGGATATGTAAGATGAAAAGATTAGTGATAGTTACAATAGTATTGATGATGTTATTGATTAGCTCTTGTGGCGTAAATCAAAGCACCATAGCAGGACGCATCAATGGGGAACCCATCCCCTTGGATCAATATGTGGTTGCCCACAGGGGGCATTATGAAAACTTTTCCATCTCCCACAACCGCAGTCCCGGCATCGATGAGAAGCAGGAAATAGCCCGTGAAACATGGCATAATATCACCAAGCACGTCATCCTGCAACAGAACTTCAGACGTTACAAGATAACTTCCAGCGTTGCCGAGGCAATCGACACCCTGAAAAACAACCCACCCTCCTATATCCTCAAATCCCCAATATTCATGGTGGATGGACGCTTTGATAATGCACTGTATCAGCAATCCCTGCTTTATAACAAGCCGGAGGACCTGAGCCCCGTGGTGAGCCAATATGTGAATTATTATGTACCGGTGGCAAAGCTGAAGAATGCCCTGATAGATAAAGAACTTTTAAGCTCCAAAGAGCGTAAGCTGTATGCCAACGTACTGAAAAGCGAAGTGGAAATGGACCTGATTACCCTGGATGTGAATGCCATCAATGCCACCGTGAAAGACGAAGAAATGAGAATGTATTATGAGGAGCATAAGCAGGATTATCTGCTGAATCCACATTACAGCATCGCCTATGCATTCATGCCCTTGGCACCCTCCAGAGGGGATGTGGCAGCCACCAACCTAATGGCAGACAGCCTGTATCAGAGCTTGAATATGGGAGATAAACCGGAGGACGCCATTGCCGCAGCCCAAAAAATAAACCCTCTGATTAGAATCCAGGAAAGTGGATTTGTAAAGCTGGACGAGCTGGATAAACAGCTGGTAGAAGATTTTGCAGTGTTGGCACCCGGAGAATATCTTCCTCCTCAGATTGTGGCAGGGGAGGGGGTGAGAATCCATCGCCTGGAACAGCGCACCAAGAACCTGATCAATTATAGCACGATCTATATTCCTTATCAGCCCAGAGAGCAGACCATTGCGCGTGATGTGGATAATGCCCAGCAAGCCGCCAAACTATTAACCAGCATGGGGCATCAGGTGGCGTCTGAAGAACTGGATCTCACGTTTTCCCCTGTGTCCAATATCGCCATTGGCAAGGCATGGATGGAGGATGGCTTTGTGACGCCGGATGTGAAAAACCCTCAAGAGATTAAGAAAGGCTGGGTGCCCAATCCGGTGTTTTATGCGCCCAAATCGGGATGGCTGCTTTTGGAGGTCACTCAAAGCCAAACAGAGCTATACCAGCCCTTCGCTGAAGTAAGAAAAGAGATTCATGAGCACCTGCAACAGCAGAACAACCGTGAATTTGCCTATCGTGATGCCCTCCTGTGGCTGAGAAGCGATGCTGCTTCCAACATGGATATTTCCGGGCTGAAAGGAGCGTCTCATCATAAGCTGAAAGCCCTGTCTGTGGATAAGAATGATCCGCTGGTACCAGATAACGTGTTATCTGATGCCATCGTGCGCCGCCTCAAAGGGCAGGCAGCAACGGCATATCTCATGGGGGATTATGTGTATATCCCGCTGGTATCCAGAATACAACAAAACAAGGATCGCAAAGTGGAGGCAGGGCAAGTGCGTGAGCTTTTTATCCAAAACCTTCCTGCCAATTGGTTTGAGCTATGGATGGAAGAGCAGGTAAGGCAGGCGAAGGTGACAATATATAACCAGATGTGAAGCTTGCAAGGGGAGGCAGAGTATAAAATACTGCCAAGTGGAATAAACCTTGCAATGTTATATAGATAAAGATATTAAACATTAAAAGAAGGTTCTAATAATGAAGCGTTCTCTTGGCGTAATAATCCTGATCTGCAGTATGGCGTTGTTGGCTGCTGCAAACGTGATTGAATTAACTACCGACACCCCGCAAATCAAATCTGCAAATGGGTATTCCTTAGTGGAGCTAAAAGGTGCCCAGCTCTATGGAGAGCCGGGACAGCCGGCATTGCCCTGGCTTGGTTCCAGCACCCTCCTGCCTTTGGGCGAGGAAGCCACCAATATCACGGTGAGGCTGTCTCAACCGATGCTCTTCCACTTGGAAAACGTCATTGAACCTATCCAAAGACCCCATCCTCTCTCTTTGCCAGAGCAGAAGACATTGATAGCTCCGGATCCAGCCATCTATCAATCCGCAAATGCATGGCCGCTACAGGCTCATAATGGAGCGAACACACAGTTTTTGGCAGGGCATCCCATCAATTTCACAGCAGTATGCCCTTTTGAATACTATCCCATGCGCAATGAGCTGGTATGGTATCAGAGGGCGGAGATAGAGGTGGAGAGCGCTCCCTCTGCCCGCGCCATGGCGGCATTGCAGCTTTTAAAGCAGGATGCCCATATCTCCCAACGGCTTGCCAAGAGCATTGATAATCACAGTGCCTTGCCCCGCTATCAGACGCGCACTACGGGAATTGATTATCTGATCATCCACGACGTAAGCAAGTATGACCAGTGGCTGCCCTTGGCGGAATTTCATGAGCAGCGTGGGTTAAACGTTTTGATGAAGCCTGTGCAGGAAATCACAGCGCAGATGACCGGGGTGGATACCCAGGAAAAGATACGCAACTATATCATTCAAATCTATCAGGATCACCCTCTGCGCTATGTGCTGTTGGCAGGCGATACCGATGTGATCCCGCATCGTGGGCTGTATGTGAATTTTAGCGGAGGCAACCAGGTGGATAGCGATATCCCCGCTGATATGTATTACTCTTGTCTGGATGGCAATTGGAATTCCAATGGCAATTCATATTGGGGCGAGCCTTATGAGGCAGACTTGGCGCCAGAGCTGGATTTGGGCAGGATCTGTTATAACAACGATGAAGAAATCAGCAACCAAATCAATAAAATACTGATGTATCACCTGGCACCCGTGGAAAACGAAGTGAAGAGCTCTCTGTTTTTGGGCGAGTGGCTTTGGGAAGGACCCACTTGGGGTGGGGACTATATGGATGAGATGATAGGCGGCTCTGCAATGAACGGCTATACTACCGTGGGTGTGCCCCAATCCTGGGATATCTCCACGTTGTATGACCGCACCTACGGGCAATCTGATGCGTGGGGTCCCACCCAGGTTCGTCCTCTATTGAGCCAGGGAGCCAATCTGGTAAATCATCTGGGGCACTCTTTCACCACCTACGCCATGCGGCTTAGCAATAGCCAAATCAGCGCTTCCACCATTACCAACAATGGCGGCAACCACAACTTTTCCATCTATTTCACCCAGGGCTGCTATGCCGGTTCCTTTGACAACCGCACCACCAATGTGGGTGATTATACCAGTGATTGTGTGACGGAAAAGCTGACTGCCATCCCCACGGCAGCCGTGGGCATGATCTCCCACTCTCGCTATGGATGGGGCATGCAAAACTCCACCAACGGCCCTTCACAGTATTTCCACCGTCAATATATCGATGCCATCTTTGGGGAGAATATCCACGATCTGGGGCACACGCTCACGGATTCCAAAATCGATAATATCCCCTTTATCTCCAATAGCCCTGTGATGTATTGGGTTACTTACGAAACCAATCTGTTTGGAGATCCTGCCCTTAGCATTTGGACGGATACGCCACAAAATATCACGGCTCAGCTGCCATCTATTTGGAGCATGGGCATCACCAATTATCCGATACCCACCAATGCTCCTTTTGCCAAATTGAGGCTCAAATCGGGTCAGAATATCCACTATGAAGGCAATGCTGATGCCAGCGGCGTCTTTCAGGTCAGCTTTTTGAGCGGGCTTGCTCCCGGGCAGTATGAAATTTATATCACGGCTCCCAATTTTTATCCCTATCACAGTATGATTACCGTGCAAGCAGATGATATGGCATATATAGTGCCCACCAACGTCAATCACAGCCATGAGGGAACGCCGCTGCATAGCGGGGATGATCTCTTTGTGAGTTTTACCATCAAAAACATAGGCAATCTGAATCTCAGCGATGGCGGCACCATCAATATCTCCAGCAGCTCTCCCAATCTGGAAATCTTAACTGGCGGACCCATCACTTTTGGAGATGTGGCACCCGGCGATTCCCTTGTATTTAACAATGCTTTCCAGATAGGGATCAGAGGCAGTTTTTATGATGGAGAAACGGCTCAATTTGCCATCACCACCAGCTTTGAAGGACACTCCTCCACCATTTCCCGCAACCTTACCCTCAATGCGCCCAAGATCAAGCTTGTATCTTATAGATTCGTGAATCCCACCCCAGTCATCTATCCGGGGCAAAATCCATCCATCACCCTCAATCTCAAAAACGAGGGCAGTGGTAATGCATATCATCCGTTTATGGTGCTATTCTGTGATACACCGGGCGTCAATCTGTCCCACTTTGAGGTGGAACTGCCCGCCGTGTATGCCGGTGAGGAGGAAACAGCTCTTTCCATCTTCAGCGCTGATATCCCGGATTATCTGCCGCTGAATACCAATATCAATATCGGCTATATCCTGAGTGCGGAGAATGGCAGCACCCAGGAAGGAAATATCGTTATCCATCTGGGCTTGCTCAATTTCGATTTTGAAGATGGGATAGGGGAGTGGGTAACTGAAGCCCCCAATCCCTCCTATACAAACCAATGGCATGTATCCTCATATAGGAATAACACCGTTGATGGTAGCTTTTCGATGAAATTTGGCGGTCAGGGAGCCTCAGATTATGCCAGCAGGGCTTTTGGTGCATTGGATTCACCGGAGTTTGAATTGGGGCTTAATAGCGAGCTCAAGTTTTCTCACTGGATGGATGCTGAGGCACACACCAATCCCCAATACGCTTGGGATGGTGGTTTGGTGCAGATGAAGCTGAATGGTGCAGATTGGGTTCAGATCGCCCCGGCGGGTGGATATCCCCGCATGATTTACAACAACCCTGCATCACCTTTCGATGCCAATACTCAATGCTGGTCTGGCTCTTTTGGCTGGACAGACGTCACCTTTGATTTATCTGCCTACAGTGGCACAGCCCAATTCCGCTTCCTCTTTGGCTCCGACGCCTATGTGACCGGTGAAGGCTGGTATATAGACGACGTGCGGGTGGAAAGCGAATACGTGGATACTCCCGATGATGTGGTGGCAGCTCCCAGTCTCTCTCTGGAGGCAAACCATCCCAATCCCTTCAACCCCAGCACCACCATCACATTCTCGATACCCACCGCCCAAAACGTGGAACTGGCTATCTACAACCTGAAGGGACAGCGAGTCAAGAGCTTGGTAAAAAGCCCCTTGACACCCGGAAAACATCGTTATATATGGGATGGGAAGGATGAGGAAGGACGAAGCGTATCCAGCGGCGTCTACCTGTATATCCTGCGCTCTGAAGACAAGGCAATATCCCGCAAGATGATGCTGATGAAATAAGTTATCTAATTCATACCTGTACTTACCTACTATGTAAGTGCAGGCAAATCATATTACCGGGGCGGGTTTGATATATTGAATCCGCCCTTATTGCAATCTGGAAAAAGGAGGTTCAGATGAAAAACGCGTTTGATATTCTTAACCCTCAATCTCGCATCATGGTTTTGACCGGTGCCGGTATCAGTGCTGAAAGTGGCATTCGCACCTTCCGCGATTCAGGCGGACTGTGGGAAAATCATCCCGTGGATGATGTGGCATCACCAGGTGGCTTTAGAAGAGACCCCAAGCTGGTATGGAACTTTTATAAACAGCGCTACGAACAGGCACTTTCTGTGCAGCCAAACCCCGGGCACTTGGCATTAAAGAAACTGGAAGACGTGATGGGGGATAGGTTTTGGCTGGTAACGCAAAACGTGGACGGCCTGCATGACAGGGCAGGCAATCAAAACCTCATCGAAATGCACGGCAGTCTGCACAGCAGCTTTTGCACTGCTTGTGGCGGGAATCATCCCACGGGAGAGCTGGATCTGGAGATGGAATTGCCCACCTGCCCGGCTTGCAACAAGATGATGCGTCCTGATATAGTGTGGTTTGGAGAGATGCCCTATCGCATGGATGAGATTGATGCCTTGCTAAACAAAAGCAACCTGCTCTTGGTGATTGGCACCAGTGGCGTGGTTTATCCGGCGGCAGGCTTTGTGATGAGAGCCAAATATCTGGGTGCACACACGGTGTCTGTGAATCTGGATGCACCAGACAATGATGCTTTCTTTGATGAAATCCATCAGGGCAAGGCAGGAACTATCCTGCCTGATCTATTGGATAGTTGGATTGAGAAGCTGAGCTAAAGAGGTATAAACCCACATAAGGCAATGGTATCTCCTTTTAACATTCCTTTGAATTTCTTATACTACAATAGTGTCAAAAAGCCAGGAATGGGGGTTGTAGATTAGCGATTATTTTCGTTTATAAGCGAAATTATTCTGGCGTAGCTCCACAACGATCTTCCTTTATCCTTTGGTATCAAGAGGTTAGGCGAAACCTCTGCGAAGTCTGCTCGCTTATATATCCGAATACCTCGTCGTACCGTTTTTCATTTATTGAGATATAGTCGGTTTCTTTCATTTTACTATCTTGATTCGATTTTTTGGATCAATAAGAGCATAATCCCGAGCCATCAGTATCTGTCAATCTAAAATCGGGTTTGGCATTCCCTCATTTTTGCAATCAGCCTTGTTTTCAATTTGGCAAGGGTTTGTTAGGGACAGGAGGCGCCAGCTGTTGGTAGGAGTGGCTGAAGTACTCTGTTACCGCTCGCTCAGCGAGCACAAAAACTGTGTGACGCAAGCGGCTATCACTGAATTCTGATATTTGTAATCCAAATAATTGATCCAGCAGGCACTTTGCTCCTTGCCCATTAGATGTGGTTGCGATATGGTTGCGCCTCCCTGCGGATTGCTGGGTATCGCAACCATATCGCAACCACATCTAATAAGGAAGGCTTAACCGAACTTGCGCAAAAAAAGTTCTAACTCATTGATACATATACCCAAGTCAAAATTTTGGGCACTACTCTTACAATCTTACTTTTGTAATGACCTGGTTTTTGGATACCCTGACATTG